>Ga0208034_1000209_pt1 | contig 55071 bp, 62 predicted proteins | sample June2015DPH_8_10_FD_184699 | JGI IMG/M metagenome (GOLD analysis project Ga0208034, IMG submission 184699) | Peatland microbial communities from SPRUCE experiment site at the Marcell Experimental Forest, Minnesota, USA - June2015DPH_8_100... | ecosystem: Environmental > Terrestrial > Soil >...
ACTAGAGAGATGTGTCAAGCCGCCATAACTCAGTTGGTAGAGTGCGTGGCTGTTAACCACGATGTCACAGGTTCGAGCCCTGTTGGCGGCGTCAGCGGGCCTGTAGCTTAGCCAGGTCAGAGCGCCCGGCTCATAACCGGGCGGTCACCGGTTCAAATCCGGTCAGGCCCACCTCTTAGGTTCTGAGATTGCAGGCGACGGTTCGCCTAATTCAACTCACGGCGGAAACTTTTTTTCCACGAAGACTGCGTCCCGCGTTAACAGACCGAGTCGACCTGTCGCTCATTACGCGCGGCAATTTGCTTTCGGGACGCACAGAGCAAATGGCACCGAGCTAAATAAATATGAGGTCAGCCATTAGGCGTACTACAAGCAGCACCAGCGTCAGGATCCACAGCGCCAGTAAACGCGCATTTAATTCGATAAACGTGATCAACGTGAAGTTCCAACAAGTCATGAGTAATGTGGAAGAGGCCGTAACCGAAGGCGAGCTAGCTGCCCTTCTCGACAATGAGACAAACATTACCGCCTATGCCGGCTACGAACCTAGCGGAGAACTCCATCTTGGACATCTTCTAACGGCGTATAAGCTCTTGGATCTTCAGTCAGTCGGCGTCGACGTCATCGTGCTGCTCGCGGACTTGCACGCATACATGAACGAAAAGGGCACGATGGATCAAATCCGCGACTGGGCGGACCACTACCAGAAGTGCTTTTCCGCTCTAGGCCTTGCTGAAGGCACGAGATTTGTGCGCGGGAGCGATTATCAGCTTGAACCAGAATATACCAGGCTGATTCTGAAACTAGCGAGGCACACCACGCTAAACCGCGCTCGGCGAAGCATGGACGAGGTTTCAAGAAACGCGGAGGACCCCGTCGTGTCTCAAATGATCTATCCGCTTATGCAAACAGCAGACATAGGATACTTAAACATCGATATCGCCGTTGGCGGTATCGATCAACGCAAAATTCACATGTTAGCGCGAGAAGAGCTCCATTCAATGGGATTTAAATCCCCTGTCTGCGTCCACACGCCAATCTTGCTCGGCCTTGACGCGAACAAAATGTCCTCATCAAGGGATAACATTGTAGCCATCGGAGACTCGGCTGAGTCCATAAAAAAGAAGATTCAATCCGCTTATTGCCCGCCGCGAACCGCGGAAGATAACCCGCTCCTTCAGTTATACCGGTACTACGTCTTTCCCCAGTTCAAGCAAGTCGAGCTCGAGCGACCCCAACGATACGGCGGCCCGATTTGTTACGAGGACTTCTCCACGCTTGAGCTGGACTACGCCGTCGGCAAGCTTCATCCGCTAGATCTCAAAAACGGTGCAGCGACGTATATCGAACGAATCATAGGACCTATTCGCAGCGCGTTACGCAGCGACTAAACTATTTCGACGGAAAGAGAAAAGGCCGTGTTACGAGCGAGGTGTTTCTCTGCGTCAAGAACCGTAGACTAAGGTTAGACTGCCGCGGAAGGAGGAGGGCGAGGTCCTCGGGATTGTAGAGAGCATGCTCGGCGCAAACAGGATGAAAATCCAGTCTATTGACGGCAAAACTCGTATGGGGGGAATTCGCGGCAAGATGAAAAAGCGCGTCTGGATGCGAGTCGGCGACGTCAACGTTCTGGTGCCCTGGAGTTTTCAAGACGATAAAGCGAACATCGTGTGGCGATACCAAGGAACGCAGGTTGAGTGGCTCAAGAAGAACGGGTAATTATGGTCGCCACTAAACAGCGCCTTCTCGGCCCACTAAACAACCAATGATCGACGTGCCTGATTTGATTGACGATAAGATAAAACGCATCGAGAGAGACATTGACGATCTGCGCGCACGCGACAAAGAAGCAGACGATTTCAAGGTCCGAGCCGAAGTATTCGACGAGCTGACCCTTAAGGCCCTGTATCGCCTCGCGAGCGGCGGGCTTATACAAGCGCTTGGTGGCCCTATTTCGACGGGAAAAGAAGCTAACGTTTTCCACGCAATAGGGCTGGGCGGACGCGAACTCGCGATCAAGATCTATCGAATAAAAACGAGCGATTTTAAGGCTATGCACGACTACATACTGGGCGATTACAGATTCGCGCACGTCAGAAGAACCAAAAAGGACGTGGTATTCGCGTGGACAAAGAAAGAATTCCGGAACTTAACACGCGCGCGAAAAGCACGCGTCCGCGTCCCCGAGCCACTCAAATATTGGCAGAATGTCCTTGTCATGCAGTTTATAGGGCGAGAAGGCGTCGCTTGTCCGCCTTTGAAGCAGGCAGTAAAAAACTTAGAAAACGTCAAAGAGGTTTACGACGCGACGGTCGAATTCATGAAGAGACTTTATCAAGATGCACACTTGGTCCACGCCGACCTCAGTGAATACAACATACTTATCGACGACCAAGCCGATCCGGTATTCATTGATATGGGGCAGTCCGTGCTTGTAGAGCACCCCCGTGCGCAGGAGTTTCTGCAGCGGGACGTCAGCAACGTGGTGAAGTTCTTCAATGAAGCTGGAGTGCAAGCTTCAGCGATCACGGTTTTGAGAGAGATCACTAAATGAGGGAGTACCTAAAGGTTCCTAGAGACCGTATAGGGGTCATCATTGGCGTCGGTGGAAGCACGAAAGCCCAGATCGAGGAAAAAGGCGAAGTAAAACTTGACATCGATAGCGCCGAGGGTACGGTCACGATCGAGAGTGATTCGCTCGGCATTTTGAAGGCAACAGAAGTCGTTAATGCGGTTGCTCGCGGTTTTAGCCCAGAAAAGGCCTTCCGGATTTTCGACGATGAACAGATAACCCTCGACATTATCGACCTTTCAAAGGTTGCCGATACGCCGAAGGAGCTCAAACGGATTATGGGACGCATAATTGGCAAAGAGGGAAAGACGCGGGAGGCTCTTGAGAGTCTCACGGGCGCAAACGTGTCTGCTTACGGAAAGACTGTGAGCACGATCGGGTACATCGATCAGATTCAGACCGTCAGAACAGCCATCGAAATGCTCGCAGAAGGAGCCAAACACGCTGCGGTCTACAGTTTCCTTGAAAGAAAACGGCAGGAACTGAAGCGTTCCCAAATGGATTATCTTGAATGACTAATGCCGTCGAATAGAGAAGCGGCCGGCCGTTGCTTCTACCTCGCGTTCACGGGACCTGCTGGATACTGGCGCAAGAAAAAATCGTAGAGGTATCAGATGTGTACTACGCGAACCTCGGCGTCACGGAAGCGGTGTGGAAACTCAAGGTGCTCAACTTAGGGCCACTTTTGGTAGCAATAGAACTCTCGAGGCAACCGCATCTGCGAAACGGTCCGTGTGCGCTCGCGCGAAGTCTACTGCTCTTGATCGCTGGGCGAAAATGCACCCTATGAGCCTACCGGCCGCATCAGTCTTTTTTCTGGGTGTCTATGATCCGCTCGTGTTTGTACGCTTCAACAAGCGATTCAAGCCGGCAAAGCTGTTCGTGTTGTTTTGCGTTGGCGATTTCTGTTTGACCCTTTTCGATCATAAGCTCCAACGCATTCTTGTCGATCGTCATCAAATTGCCAGAAACATCCAATGCGAGCTCTCGCATCGAAAAAATAGGAATGGCAGCTTCAAATAGCGTTTTTCGAGCTACGTGCGACATTTCGTTTTTAACGACGACGGCGCGTATTCGCTTGTTGACCAACAATTCGGCAGCAGCTACGCCACCACCGCTTGCGTCCTCGAACAAAACGATGCCGTTGCCCAGCCCAAATTGGTCATCCGCAGCCTGAATCGCTTCTCGGTTGAAGGATTTGACGATTTTGACTGCCTTTACCGCTTTGTTACGTTCAGTTAATCCGATTTGCTTCAGCTTACGCATGCGTTTCTGCAAGCCCTCGTTGACCTTCCTGCTGCGCACAAGCTCAGTTGAAAGAAGGTCGATTTCCTTTTGCCTGAACGCAACTTCTCTGTCCCTTTTGACTTTTTTTGCGTCTTGAGACCGTATGACACTAATCTTATCTTGCAGCTTTACCACCTTTTCTTGGCCTAACTGCAACGATTCCTTCAGATTAGCCACGTAGCTCAAAAGTCGACTAATTTGCTCGTCTTGTCGTTTGATGATTGCCTTGAGGTACAATATATCGGGACCCAGGAGATCCTTCTCGGGGGCTGGAACTAAGCGCTGAACGCGATTCTCAGTAGGCGCTAAGGGCTTTTTGAGCAAATTGATCGCAGAATCAACCGTATGTCCGCGCAAAACGAGCATCTGAAGTTCGTCGAGTTCAACATCGGCGGGAGCTCTCTTCTGCACACTTTCAAGCTTATTTCTGAGGCTTCTGGCAGCGTCGATTGCCGCGGCGAGCGCATCTCGCTCGTGCTCGTTTGAATAGTCGAAGAGCTTCGTATCACGCTGTTTCTGTTCAACCGAAAGGGATGAAGCAGGTATGTACAGAATCGCGTTAAAAGCTCGCTTTATTCGTTCGACAGTTCCAGGAACTGGATTCTTGTCCGTTGCGATGATAAGCGGGTGTCCCGATTCAATGAGCAGCCCGACGAGCTCAGAAAAACCCCATGATCTTGAGCTTCCGGTTCTAAGGACTCGACCTTTCAAATCCAAAACAGCAAAAGCGGTGGTTGTTCCGGGATCTACACCGACGATAGTGTACGTCCTCTTTAGCGCAACTAGATTTCCGCCGTTTTCCTTAATGGTCGAAATTGCGTCGCACCTCCAACGCGCTCCCTAATACCCTCACTAACCTGCAAAACGCTCTGCGGGACCGTGATCGCGTTGTTTTATGTATGCTAAAACATCTTCTGTTCGTTTTGCTATTTGATATTTTCTAGCAAAATACGATAAGACGGTGCTCACGTCTCTCTCAAGCAGTTCATCAGCATTAGGATGCGCCACGGAGACCCATTGCGGCCAGTCGATCAGCGCGATGTCTCCGTCGGCACACACAACTACGTTGTATTCGCTTAAGTCGGCATGAACAATGCCAAGCTGGTACGTTAACTTAATCTGCGCAATGATCTTGTCAAGAATGGCGACAGGGTCTCCCAGCGTAGTGCTGCTCATCTCTCGACCGTCTACTAGTCCCATGACGATAACGTGTCGGTTGTGCGCAATCGGCCTCGGAACGGCGACGTTCCCGTAGAGGGTGGTAATGGCCTCATACTCTCTTTCTGCTGCGAGCTTCGAAGCAAGCATCCACGAGCATCGTTCGGCCTTTCCGAAATAACCCCTCGATCGTTTCACGTGCCGGAACGTCGTGCCTTCACGATGAAATTTGACGATCACGATCCGCCCGCCTTCGCGCTCCGCGTCGTAAATATCGGACTCTTTCCCGACACCCACTTTCGATCCAAGGGACTCTATGGCCGTGCGCCGCACGAGCGTGTTAATAGCAAGGGCGTCATAACCGCCGAAGGTTAGCTTGTAGCCGACGTAATGGGCCGTTTTCCGCTCAACGAGCTTGTGTTTAGATAGCCGTGTGATTCGGTAATCCACCTCGTCTCGCGGCAACCGAGCGTAGTTAGGCAGATCATCAACGGGAACCCAGTCAAAAAAACGCATACCAGTTTCGACCGCTTGCAGCACTCGGAAATCATAGCGCTCCAGCTCCTTAAATTCGCGCGCGATATCTTGAAGCATCTTCACAGCCTCATAGTCAGTCTCCATTACTCCCCGCCCCGCAGAACAGTTTATTAGTATTCATCCGGAGATATACACGAGATGAAGTGCGATAAATGTAGCGCGCCCGCTGTTCTATTTCAGAGATATTCCGGGTTACATCTTTGCAAGGCACATTTCTTCGCCGACGTCGAAAAGAAGATCAAGAAAGAGGTCAGAAAGGAACGAATCGAAGGCACGCTCGCCGTTGCATTCAGCGGCGGAAAGGACTCTGCCGTCGTTTTAGCAGTATTAAGTGACCTTTTATCACGCCGTGGCGTTGAAATTGTAGCCATCACTATCGATGAAGGTATTGCCGGATACCGTGATAAGGCTCTTGAATCAGCGGCAATGCTCGTCGCGGAGCTCGGCGTTCAATGGCAGGTAGCCTCGTTTGAGAAGTACTTTGACGTCAGAGTCGATCGCTTGGACGAGCGACCGTGTACGGTTTGCGGGATCCTCCGACGCTCACTCCTGAATCGCCTGGCAAAAACGGTCGGCGCCTCGGCACTCGCCACGGGCCACAATCTCGATGACGAAGCGCAGACAGTCCTAATGAACTATTTGCGAGGAGACATCGACCGGCTGCTGCGGCTTGACCATCCCGCTAAAGAAGGACTGGTTCGGCGCGTCAAACCGCTCAAATATGTGCCAGAAAAAGAAGTCGCACTATACGCTGTTCTCAGAGGAATCCCCATCAACCTTGACGAGTGCCGCTACTCTGCAGGGGTGTTTCGAGCCGAGGTGCGCAGCGTGTTGAATGAGCTAGAGCCTAAGCATGCAGGCACCAAGTACGCGCTCGTCAAGGGCCTTGAGAGGATCTTGGGATTAACGCAGCGCGAGCCGTTTCAGCTCGGGCACTGTGTGCAGTGCGGAGAACCCGCGGTCAAGGCGCTGTGTCAGAGCTGCGAAATACTGAGAGGGCTGGAGTCGAGAGAAAATGAAGCAGCCAAATGAGGCGCGAGCCGAGGCGTATTAAATGTGAGCGAGCACGTTAGAGAATGTTGTCGATCTCGCCGGATTCGAATTCGCGGGCGAAGTCTCTCACACGTGGTCCTTTTCTGGCGCTGGTGCCTTGTTTTGCGCTTTGAAACTTGAATAGCTCGCCATACATCGGCCCTAACACCTGAGCAGATTGCACGCCAGTCACGATCGACATCACCCGCACGCGGCCCTCATAACCTCTCTGAACGCGTGCGCCCCAAATGACATTAGCGCTTGGATCCAACTGAGATGTCAGGCCCTTTGCGATCTCTTCAGCCTCTTTCAGCGTCAAGTCTGGTCCGCCCGTGATATGGATCAACGCGCCTTTTGCACCGCGAAAGTCAACTTCGAGGAGCGGATGGTTGAATGCCTCACGCACGACGTCGCGTGCTTTGTCTTGGCTTCGCGATTCACCGACTAGCATAGCGGCAACGCCGCCGCTATTCATGATAGTTCTGACGTCTGCGTAGTCAAGGTTTATGAGTGAAGGTTGTGTGATCGTTTCAGCGATGCCTTTTACGGTTTCTGCAATGATCTGATCCATCACCGAGAACGCATGGTCAATCGGCAAGTTAGGCACGTATTCAAGCAGACGATTATTATCAAGAACAATGACCGTATCAGCATCTCTCCGCAAGTCTTCAAGTCCTTCTTCAGCCTTAATCAGCCGCGCGCGTTCCACGTTGAACGGAGTTGACACCATTGCAACGACTATTGCGCCGTGAGCTTTCGCGATCTGCGCGACGATCGGAGCAGCGCCTGTGCCGGTTCCGCCACCCATCCCCGCGGTAACAAACACAAGATCGGTGTCTTTAAGAAGCGTTTCCAGCGTCTTGCGACCTAACTCGGTCGCACACCGTCCAACTTCAGGATCGCCACCTGCACCCAACCCTTTAGTAATCGATTTGCCGACTAACACCTTGACATCGGCGTCGATCATGTCCAAGTGCTGCTTGTCAGTGTTGAGCGCGATGGTCTCCGCGCCGTCGACTCCTATATTGTAGAGTCGGTTGACCGTGTTGTTGCCAGCCCCTCCGCAGCCCACAATGAGTATCCGAGGGGCTCCAAATTCCTCTTCTTCCTCATCTTGAAGCATCTGAGGTCGCTGCTTTTCCATTTCGCATCGTCGCAAAGCTTCCTCGACAATACTCTGCATATAAACCGCCACCTGTACTAAATCAAAACCGCACTTCGTTCCTTTCTGCTGAGGAGCTTCTCATAATGGGTGTCAACCAGGTCTCGAACAGCTGCACGGATTGCTTCGCTCTTCGAGGGGAATTCGCCCGCTACTACTAGTTTATCTATGAGTTCTAGCTGTTGTTTCGGCAATCTCAGGGTGATTCGCTCCATAGCAACCATTTGGAAGTTTTTGCAGTGTCAGACGAAGAGCTGACTTCTGTCTGCTCCAGAGACTACAAAAAGCTGCCTAGCGTCAGACACATGTCTGTTATTCGTCTGACTATGAATCACCCTGCTGCGATATTAAGCTTTTGTTATCTCTTTTTTATAAAAAAACCTTTATTAAATCCATCAAATATACCTGTGCACTATAAAGAAGCTCTCAAACGCCCCGAAACCAGAATCAGAATCACTCTGGCAGTATAAAGTTGCTCACCGAACACAGTAAAGAATAAGTAATAACGGTCGCAATACTGTCGTCACCCGCCTTAACTCAGTCTGGCAGAGTGGTCGGCTGTAGACCGACATGTCCCCCGTTCAAATCGGGGAGGCGGGATTCACCCGCAAGTGACGCTCCAGTAGCTCAGCCTGGGAGAGCGCCAGACTGAAGATCTGGTTGTCCCCGGTTCAAATCCGGGCTGGGGCATTCCCACTACACGCACGAGCTTTTACTTTTTCTCTTGCTCCGGCAGCAGTGGCGTTAACCAGTCAACGAACATCTTTTCGCTCCGGCTTTGTATGTAGACCGTCCCTTCTCCACTAAATTCTGTAACCAGTACCTCTCCGCCAAGAACAGTCGATTTAACGCCTCCAAAGGTCCCAATTTTCCAGTCGAGGCCTTCAGTGAATCCAACAATGTGCCCGGTATCAACGCGAAACCGTCCGTCGATTCTTCGTTCTTGAATGGCCCCAAAACTTGAAATAAACACGTACCCGGACTGAGAGACTTTCACGAAAAAAAGCCCCGTCTCCGACAAGAACCCTTTGACGCCGCCCCACTTCGTATCCAAATCTAAGCTTTGCGAACCCGCCAAGAAACTGTCTCCTTGGACAAAAAGCGTTTCATCCTTTATCTCCCTGTACGCAATATCGCCGACATAAGGGGGAGCGAGACCAACGACCGCGTCGCCCTGCGCGACAAACGTGTTCAGGAAGATGTCAGCTCCGCCGAGCACGGTTCTCTTGAGCCCACGGAGGACTCCTCCCTTGATTTCGGTGCTCACGCTGAAATTCGGACTCATATAGGCCATAGATCGCCGGTCAGCTTGAATGCTTTCGCCATCTGAGAGTCTTACTTCTGCGAGACTATAGGTGGGCTTATAGTAAATTTCATATTCCATAGGCTTTTCTAGACGAATTTTCAGCTTATACTTTGCGATCGCGACGTGTTGCGCGACGACGCGCGGAGCAAAACAGGAGCAAACAAAAACGAAATGAGCAGGGGTCGCGCGAGCAGCGTCGGTGCGCGTTTTATAAAGGATGAATAAGTTGTAAATAGCGTGGTTCTTTGGCCCGCATAGAACATCTCAAAATAATACGGCTTAAAATTGCAGAGCTCAGCGAGCAAACGAATGCCGACGCGCTGAGCAACGCATTTTCTGATAAGCGCGGGGTCGCTAGCGTGGAGATCAACACCAACAACGCGACTGTCGTCATCGCCTATGATGACACGCTCACGTCTATTTTCGAAATTGAAGCCATCGTTTCCAAGCTGAAGTTCAAGCTCGAAGGCGTAGGTTACCTAAGCTGACCTCGCAGTAATCGTGAGCTCTCCTTCGCTAAACTAGCGCGAAATGCCCTACCGTCGCGCTGATAACTTTTATATAGATACGAGCGCATAATCGCATGCTCGATTTTTGCGCTGGTAGTGTAGTGGTTATCACTGAGGCTTGCCAAGCCTCAAACCCGGGTTCGAATCCCGGCTGGCGCATCTGACGTGCCGAGGTAGCCAAGTGGACTACGGCGCCAGCCTGGAGGTCTCGTTATCAGACAGCTGGTGAGGCTCTCGCCTCGCAGGGGTTCAAATCCCTTCCTCGGCGTCCGCATCATCCCCGTTCTTTTGAGCGATGACGTAAAGTTCGTCTTTCTGCGCGCTCAGCACCTTAACGATTCTGAAGCCTTCGTCCTCGATGCGCGTCATAAGATCCCCTGCAGCTTGTTTTGCCACTTTTCCTTTAAAAACCTGCAAGACTAGCCCCCCGGTTTTCAGAACCGCTGACACCTTTGCGAGAAGCTTAAGTGCGTCGGTCGGTTCTGCTGTTATGTCGTTTAACAGAACATCAAAACGCACTCCAAGATGGCCAAAATCAAAAGAAAATGCGTCAGCGAATATGATAGTTACCTGGCCGGGATACCGTCCGGCGACCGCCTCAAGAAATGGCTTGCACGACAAACTGAACTCGATCGCGTAAACCTCCCGCGCCAGTTCTGCCGCATACGATAAGAAGCCACCGGCGCTCGCGCCAATGTCGAGTACCGTGTCACCAGTTTTTATTAGCTCAAACACCTCTTGGATTCCTCTTAGTTTCCAATACCCAGTTGGCATATCGGCGGCAGCACCAACGATTACCACCTGGTGACGCGTGACGTCAAACGAAGCCTTCACGACGGTTCTGCCGTCAACTGTAACAAACCCACCTTTAATCGCCCTTTGTGCGCGTGAGCGCGATGCGATAAGCTTTTCCCGAACGAGATACGTATCCAGCCGCATGGTGTGCGCAAACTTCTTGTATGAACCATCCATTAGAGTACAAGCTAAAAAGCTTTACAAAGTCGCTGCTTATGTGGAGTGAAGTGCTCGCAAGGTTTGCCAAGTTTCCCGCTCAAGAGCGGGTTGCAGAAGTTTTGCTTGAGCACGGATTCCAGGTGAATAGCGCGGGAGAGGTTGTCTCGGGCACCATTAGGATCCCTGACACTGAGATCTCGCGAGCGGCCAAAGTCGATCGGAGAGCGGTCGACGAGGCGACTGCCACTATTCTAGGCGACGAATTGCTCAGGCACTTTTTTTCAAACCTGAAAACTTTGATATTTCTGCGCGACGTTGCCCCTCTTCTAGGACTTGGCGTAATCGTCATAACGCCTCAAGATGCTGCGCAGATCGGCATCATCGAAGAAGTTGCAGAAACCGTTGCAGCGTTTGGTGTGCGCATTAGGCAAGCGGTGACTGATGATCCTTACTTTATTGATGAGCCCACGCTGACGATTATCTGCGACACACGAGTTCCAGGTTCGCTTGTTGATAAGCTCCTAGAACTTGCCAGCGTCAAAGGCGTTTCGGTCTTCTGAAGCAGGCGTTCTTTCGAGTAGCTGAGCAGGTCACAGAGGCGGCTAGCGAGCATTTAGGGCACCTCTTACGCATGCCAGCTCCGATTCCAAGTAAGGACCGATTCGCGGGACAAGGCCCGGTGCGTCAGTCCCTTTTTTACACACGATAGAGTGCTCCAAAATGCCGAGCCTTTCGATTGCGTAGACATCTCGTGAGTGGTGACTCCGTTTCAGGGCCGCGTGGATCTGCGCGCGTGTAGCGTTGTTGACATTGATCCGATCGGTCCCTTTTTTCCACAGCCATAATGCGTCGATTTGGTTTTTCGTAAACTCTGCATCAAATTTTCCGACTAGTCGGATCTGCAGGGGCAGGCAATGAATCAGGCCAAATCTGGAAGCGATCTGTTCAACAGTGCCACGCCCGAACGGTTCCAGCCGAACGCAGGGCACCGAAACACGTTTGCAGCCAGTATCGAGGGCAATGCCATCATCGTTGACCTCCGCCAGCCAGGCGCGTACGATGTCGCCCGGTCGGGCGTCGCGCAGCTCGCCATATTGCCTCACCAGTAAGTCTGCGGCAACCTGTTCTTCACTCCCAGTTACCGTCACCGAGATCCAAGAGGTAAGCGTGAGCGAGCATGTGACGCGCAATCCACTTAAGTCGTTGCGCAGCATCGCCTCGAACGATCGAGCTACCTTACCTGCGTTGCCGCAGACGAGCTGCATAAGATGAATCGTTCTCATGATCGCTGCTTTGAAGGCGTGACGCAGCAGACCGTTTGGCGCTGCCAAAAACCTCGTCGTGAAGACTTCTTATGCGAATTGTAGCTGGATTTCCGTTAAGCTTAGCATTGAAATCAGCTTCTGCCTTATCAATGGTGACTCTCCGCGTGCCTTCTATGAGGTTGTCGACGGCGGCTACGATTTTCTCCTCGAGGGTCTCTGGCATATAGTTGCCCGGAGGGAGATGCAAGCGTGCAGCTTCTTTCTCCGTTATTCCAGCTCCGACGTGTTTTTCAGCGATTTTCGCGACGCGTTCGTCGACTCCGAAGCTTCGTAAAAGCTTTCCACCTACCACGCCGTGCGCAATGCCGTTGGTCTTGCATCTGCCGATATCGTGCAGAAGCCCTCCAATTTGGACAAGGGCCACATCAGCATCCGCTAGTGACTCGGCAACTTCGACCGCGTATTTGGAGACGGCCTCGACATGCCGCATGAGTCCGTCGCGGCAGCCACTTTCCTTGAGAAGCTCAAGCGCTCTGTCCGACGAGGGGAGGTTACTCGAAGGCACGTCTCAGCTCTTCCAATTTTCTTCTTACGACGTCGACCAAAACAGAGCTATCTTGATAATCAAGTCCCGCATGGCAAACGGGACAGACAAAATCATAGTCGCTTGCTGTCTCAAATAAAAATCGACCGCAGCCGTTTTCGCACGTGTAGCAAACGCTCTGCCCTTCAAAGTCTAAACGCGTATCAAGTTTCCTAATAAGCTTCTGTGCCTCTTCGTCCATGTTGCGCGAAATGTCACTCAAATCAACTTTCCAAAGGTAAGTAAGCCACCCGCTGTCCTTATCCCGCTCACGTCGATAGTTTGCTAATCGATTTTCATAAAGGATATACAGGGTCCGCCTTACGGTGTTAAGGTTCGAACCCGTCTCTTCAGCTATTTTTTCGTCGGTCAACTCGTTGATGGACGCACGCTCAATCATTTCCAAGCCATCATCTCCGACTAGATTCTTCAAATAACCTCGAACAGCAACATCACTAACCATCGTATTATTTTGTGTGCTAAAGTGTCTTATACCTACTTGTGGCGCGTATTCGTGCACCAGGGGGCCAGAACAGCACCACTCAGCTCTGGTAGGCTTTTTTTGCAGCTTCTATGTAATGCGTGGCGTTGTTGAATGCGGAATCCCTCGACTTACCATATCCGATAGCGGAGATGATCGGCTTCGCGCGCTCGATGTAAGCTCCTTTTTGGGGTATATCCATGTAATGCGCGCGGTTGCACGATTTCGTAACTTGAAAATCTTGCTCCGCAAAACAGATCATGCGGCACGCGAATCTCCGATACTTTGCGAGGGGGATCAGTTCGCCTTGGCAACTTTTAATGTGGGCCTCGACCATGTTGACGCCAAGTGATTCCTCGATCGTATCGAGAGTTCCTTGAAACCTCGGATTGATCTCAATTACGACCGGGCCACTTGGACCGATGATGAAATCAATGCCATTTGTACCAACCAAACCCAGATCGACTGCTAGCGAGCTCGAAATTCTTTCGATTTCCTTCGCATAAGTCGTTTTAAGCGGAGTCAAACTACCACAGAAGCTGAAGCGCCGCATCGGGCCAAGACTCCTCAGACCAATGAGCTGTTCATTTATTGCGACGGTAACCGCCTCCTTGCCGGTAGACAGCACCGAAGCGCTAGCATCAATGCCGCGAACGTATTCCTCTATGAGAAAGTCATCCCCCCATCCGTTCTCATTATACTGTTCAATACTCCTCTGGAGATGCTCCTCATCTTTGACGAGAACGTTCTTAAATCCCCCCGCACCTCGCTTTGGTTTCAGAATGACGGGAAATGGCAGATTGTCTTCTAACCTATAGTGCTCAGGGACTGAATAGCCTAAGGATTGAAGCTTGTCTCTCATACGACCCTTGTCATTAACGACGCTTGAAAGCGACGGAGGGTTTCCAGCCGTGCGCGGGATTTCAAGTGTCTCAAAACCTGCGGCTAGTATTGCGTGGTCGTAGTCCAAGCCGCTCGCGAGTGCTTTTACGCCAGCATAGTCGGAGTCGGAGATTATTCCAGAGAACTCGTCTCTTATGAAACGCGTTACGTCACCGCATTTGATCAAGTCGCGATCTTCGTAATGGCTTACAGACTCGACGTAGTATCCTGCTCGCTTCGCAGAGCATATTATATGCCTTGTGTTGTATCCTATGACAAGGATCCGCTGGTCCCCACCCCTTCGGCCGACGGTGCTAGTTGATCTGCTCAGAATGCTTAACACCTACCTTGTCACTCGTGTTGCCAATTATCTTCATTTTGCCTTCGAAATCCGATTTGAGCTCCTGCCCCCCCTGGAGGTGATCCAGAAAGACGCTTAAGGCTGCTATCTCTGAGTGGGGCTGATTCGTGACCGCTACGTTGTAATCCGCGAGTCGGTAGAGGTCTGGAGGCACCTTCTCCGCTCCTACCACGACCATAAGCTTCTCGCTTTCGAGTCGACCGATCGCGTTTGGCAGGTTCTCTCCGTACATGGTCAGGTGCACTACTGTGCCCATTTCTCGCTTCCATTTCACGATCTCGCGCCTCCAATTGGCATTATCGCGAATCCAGAAGTTGCCCCCCCAACGTTGCACTACGTCGCGTATTGTATACACGACAGAACGGTCGGAAGCGGCGAGAAGCATCCCCTGGGCTCCTAATGCCCTGGCACACAGACCCACGTGCGTGGTGACGCGGCGATCGCGCTCAATTCGATGACCCACCCTCAAAACCACAATTTCCATAGCTTGTTTGCGGACCCCGTGCTTATTGGAGGCCAGTCTTAAATAATTGGTATATCGTACATAAAGATAGCAGTGCTGAGTTTAAAGACAACCTGAAGCGGATTTCCCACCACAAGAAAGCGATTGCTACCGTCTGGATTCTGCTGATTCTCTTTCCAAACCCGATGGTCCGGCCCGTAACTACCGCTTCTTTAAGATACCGACCAAGCCCACAGACAACGTGAACCTCGTTGCAGCGTCGCTGCCGGCAAGTGGCATCGCTATCGAGACAATACGTCGACGCTCACGTTCGTTACGCTTATGACTTTCAAGCCTATAGGCCATATATTACCTTCCCACGCCGAGCGACGTGCTCAAATTGCAGCAAGGAGATTGTAAATCGAAAGCGGCCCTCACTGCAAGCTTATTTGAAGCGAAAGGTATCCCGTACACGTTAAGAGTCTCTCCTGCCCATTTCTGAGTCGACTACAGCGGCAGGCCACTCACCAACTTCAGCGAACACTACGAAACCACCCAAGTTGCCTTCGTTGACAACGGCCAATTCAAGCTGCCAGACAAGACGAATGCGTTCCTCTATCTAAATATGTATAAAGACATCGTGTGGACTTCAATGCCATTATTGAGAAAGATTGCGCTGATTAGTGGACTAGCTGTCATCATTCAGTTTGGCTACTGCAAGGGGCCAAAGAAACGCCTGCGGGAATATCTGATCGAAGCGCTAGCCAAGCTCCCCTTGAACACTAATTGAGAGCGTTGTTCTGCTGTCAGAGGTGGCAGCAACACGTATATATAACGGCGTAGATCACACAGTTGGACGCTTTAAGCGCGGGGGTTGCCAAGCCAGGTCAAAGGCGATAGGTTCAGGGCCTATTCTCGTAGGAGTTCGTGCGTTCGAATCGCACCCCCCGCATATTGCCTCGCGACGGTCATCCCGGATAGGCGCGATTGCCAAATGTTCGTTCAATTGAACGATCAGAGGCTGGCCGAATCTCCATGACGATCGCAAAGGGCTACCTCATCGATAACGTAATCATCTTTCACATGGACGCAAATCGTCTGCCGTCGCGATCTCGCCAACCGCACATGCGATTATCGCAACGCGAAACTGTGCGGGGTCAGACTGGGTGTTCGAACCGCACGCCTTTTTCGAGCAGCGCTGCTTCAAATTTAGCGACTCAGCAGCGTCATACACTCTGATAGATGCCTCCTAGCAGTTTGCACCTAACTTGTTTCATTAGTCTCCTCGAGCGTCCACTCTACCAGCGATCCTCGTTTGTAGGAGCTCTGCGCAGAGGTCGCGCTGCGAGACAGCACTAGTCAGAAGCCTGCATCCTTGAACACTTTTCTACGTCTGAGCGAAGCAGCAAAAGCTGATCGACACGCCAATAGTCCCAATGGCAGGCATACCCAACAAAACTGTTTTTCAACACTTTCGTGTAGAAACTGACTACAAAATTCTCGTCGCCAAGTGACGCCACGTGCCTTCCGACAAAATGTTGTGCTGCAGTTTCCAATAACCTTAAGCGATACGACGACGCAAGACTGGAAAGGTGTTATGATGATCAACGAAGGGACTGCAGACGCTTCGCGTCTCACAGAGAAACACTGCGTTCCGTGCGAAGTCGGCACGCAACCTTTTGACCTAGGAACCATCAACGGATTGCTACCCATGGTGCCCAAGTGGAAGCTAGAAGACACAACAAAGATCAAGCGAAGCTTCAGGTTCAATAACTTCATCGAGTCGATGCGCTTCATCAACGAAGTCGCGCAACTGGCAGAAGCTGAAGGGCACCACCCAGACATTTTCGTATCCTACAGCTATGTGCGAATCAGTCTTACGACCCACAACATAGGTGGCTTGTCTGAAAACGATTTCATAATGGCAGCCAAGATAGATGAAATATTTGCGAAAACCGCGGCTAAACCAGATTAAAGCTGTATTGCAGATGCTAAATCCCTCAAAACCAGAATACACGTACACTGGAGCTTAGCGGTTTCGGCGCAGACCAACCCAACAAATTGCTGCAAGCGGATAGACAGAGGCCGCGCAGCTAAACGTCAGAGCGACAAGAAAGGCTCACAGTAGTTGATTCGTCATGAGTCCTAACAGCAAGAGTCGAAACAATGAGCTCGGCAGCGTCTTGGCAAAGCTAAAAAGCGACCGTTATGCGAGCTTTCTAGGAATTCAGATCACAAAAATCGAACGAAGCTACGCTCAAGCAAATCTGAAAGTGGCTGAAAGAATGCTCAATTTCAATGGCTTTGCGCACGGAGGCCTGGTTTTTTCACTCGCTGATGCAGCATTTGCTGCCGCTTGCAACTCGTTTGATCAGACTGCAGTAGCGTCGTCGTTCCACATCGCGTACCGACGACCAGTCCAAGTTAACACGCGGCTGGTAGCAGAGGCTGTGGAAGAGAGCTCAGGAAAAAGCACCGCGCTTTATAAGATCGTCGTGAAGACCGACGACCAACGCATCGTCGCTATATGTGAAGGTTTGGCGTATAAGCTGCCGTCCCGGGTAGTCGAAAACGATGGGCCCGAGGCGATTTGAACGCCTGACCTCACGGTTATCAGCCGTGTGCATATTCTCCATCCTGAAACGACACAGGATGGAATCAAACCTGGCTAAGCTACGGGCCCATTCGTTGGTAGCGCAATGCCTATAGGTTAATGCAATATATAACAATTCTTGTCTCCTCCCTAAGCAGACGGCGACGCGTCGCACCTTTCTTCCCGCAAAGCAATGCTTATATGTATTAAGCTTAAACGCTGTTGAAGGGTTCGAGCAACCTACTGAAGGCAAGCTGAGCGCAGAGAAGGGCCGGTAGATCAGGGGTAGATCGCTACCTTGGCATGGTAGAGGCCTCGGGTTCAATTCCCGACCGGTCCACTTTTTTCAACAAGCGCTTGTCCTTCGGCGCTTTGTTTGCGGGCCCTTTAGATTGAACTCGCTGTGTTTGGACACTCGGCTGCCCAGGCTTCCCGAGATCTGTAGATTTGCACAGACGCTGTTCTCAAGTCGCGCTTCAACAGATGTTGTTCGGCGCATGAGCTGAGCTAGCTGAGCATTATATAGCGCAGAGAACAATACAAATGCGATGAGATTTCGTTGCCCGAACTGTAGCAGCCTTTCTTGCGTGACTTCTGCCGAGCACGTCCTCAAAATTGCCCCCACAATGTACGCAAAGTGCGAGGCATGTCACGATTTGGTTCTTCAGAAAACAGACGAACTCAATTTGTCGGATATCAGTTTTGGCGATTTGACGTGCACTAACTGTGGAAGAAGACCCCTCGATGCCGTAATGGCGCACATACTCGCCACGTCGGTTCGGCGCAAAGACCGGCCAAAGCTGTCGCTTCGACAAGTAGGTACCCCGCTATTGTCGCCCGGCGTCCCTACATACGCTCCGCCACACATCGGATACCATAACCTGCTTCTCCTGACCAATCAACGACTTATTGCAGATGCGAGCGATAGAATTCTCCGAGAGGTTCCGGAAGTCGCAGGAGTGATCTTTGGAGATACAAAGCGAGTAATTGGCCTAGCATACAGCCAAGCCCAGCCGCACACGTGCCGCGTCTTGGCAGGTTGCGACATCCGAGCCGATCTAGTCGCCTCAGCTTACGGGCAGATCCTAATATACAAGAGTCAATCAAAGATTCATGTAGAACACGACAACACAGTCAAGATGGCAAAACTAGGAGCGCTTCCAGTATCGGGCTGCGTTGTGCTTGACGCACTTGCTGGGCCCGGCACTCTCGGCCTTATGAGTGTGCTCATGGGCGCTCAAAGAGTCATTCTCAATGACGCTTGGCTGCCGGCCGTGAAGAATGCATATCTCAACTTGCGAGTAAACAAAAGAATACTCGGCATACGGACGATAAAGCGCGCGCCAATGACCAAAAAAGAGTTTGACAAGGCCCCTGAGCTATTCTGCACGGCGACTACTAATAACGGCGTCATAGAGCTCTATCACGGTGATTTTCACGAGTTCAATATTCAAGATTCACGAGTTGACATAGTCTTGGTGGACTCGTTTCCCGGTACCGAGCGTCAGTTCAACGCGCTATCCGAAGGGCTTCGCAAAAAACACCCAAGAGTTCAAGTGGTCTACTTTTAATGAGAAGCGATCCAAATGGGACGCTTATGCGGACGCCCTGCGCAGCCTCAACAAACCTTAGCGCCAAGTGTTGCCGGCGGCCTTTCACAAAGAAAAACACGCTAGCGGTGACCTAGGCTGCAAAAAGAGCTAGAACTGGCTTTTTAACCTATTCTCTACCCCGAGCGATGCTTTTTAAGAGTGGCACCTATCTGGCTAGCCCACAACGTCAATGGTCCAACTTGCATTGCTGCGATATTTTTCGGATATGCAGCCGCAGTACTTCCTCCACGTTGAGAGCGAGGTTCGTACGGGCCGCCGGACTGCAACTGAAGCTCGCGGCACCCATATCCAGTTCCTAACAAACATTATCTAGCAGTTCGTTCCATAGCTGGACTAATCACTACTAATCAATTCGTTCCACAAATAGACAGAACGGGCGAACTCGCGCAACTGTCAGACGAAGTAGGTGCGTTAGTGTCTATGTTAGCATTTGTCGTCGGAACTCGGCCTGAAATAATCAAGATGGCCCCAGTGATACGCGAATGTGAAAAACAGTCAATAGATGACTTGATCATACACACCGGACAGCACTATTCGTACGACATGGATAAAATCTTTTTTGAGGAGCTGGAGCTTCGTGACGCAGATTACGCGCTTCGCGTGGGATCGGGCACAGACGCAGAACAAACCGGCAGGATTCTAGTTGGCGTCGAAAGGGCTTTGATCAAAGAGCAGCCAGACGTGGTTTTAGTGGAAGGAGACACGAATTCCGTTTTTGCAAGCGCATTTGCAGCGACGAAGCTTCACGTCGAAGTGGGGCACGTAGAAGCAGGCTTGAGAAGCTACGATAGGCTCATGCCAGAAGAAATAAACCGCGTGCTTACTGATCATATCGCCGATTTCCTTTTTGCCCCGACCGCGAAAGCAGAAACAAATCTCTTGTCCGAAGGAATTCCTTCAAACAAGATATCGGTGACAGGTAACACTATCGTGGACGCAGTCCGCCAGAACCTTAAACTTGCACAAAAAAGAGCCAGTATTCTCGAAGAGCTGAATATTGACGAAAGAAACTACTTTCTGACAACCGCGCATAGACGAGAGAACGTCGACAGCAAAGCACGCCTTGGCGGAATTTTGAAAGGATTAAAAGCGCTGCACGATGAATTCGATGCGCCAATAATATTCCCGATGCATCCAAGAACTAAGAACCGCGTGGCAGAGTTCGATCTAGCCTTAGACGGCGTCGTATCGACTCCTCCTATCGGCTTTCTCGAGTTCTTGCTGTTGGAAGCAAATGCGAAGCTTATTATCACCGATTCTGGAGGCGTGCAAGAAGAGGCGTGCACTCTCAAAGTCCCGTGCATAACAGTTAGAGATAACACCGAAAGGCCTGAGACGGTAGCAGTCCATAGCAACTTAGTGGTTGGCACCGACGCTGATAAGATCGTAACGGGGGCAAGAGCGATGCTAAACAAACCACGGAATTGGGATAACCCGTTCGGCAACGGTGACTCAGGGCAGCGCATCGTGGCCGTACTTAAAAGCGCTTTCGAAGCTTGTGGCGTCGACCTGTGACGCGAAAAAGATTTTCTGCTCCTGGCGAAGGCGCCTTCCCACCTATCCTACATGCGACTCAGAGGCGCACGATTTCGCTTTTAAGACGTGGCTTGACCCGCTTTTTCTGCCACTTCGCGGCAGACCGCCAACAATTCCTCACCGGCCTTTTCCCATGAAAACTTCCGCGCTTGTGCTACGCCTTTTCTGCTCATCTCTCTTTTTAAGTCGTCGTCCTCGAGCACGGAGAGCATTGCGTGCGCAAGCGCTTCGACGTCATATGGATCAACGAGCAGAGCTGCTTCTCCGACCACTTCTGGCAGCGAAGAGACGTTTGATGCAATAACCGGACACCCGCACGCCATCGCTTCAAGTACAGGAAGTCCAAATCCTTCGTAAAGCGAAGGGTAAACAAAGACGTCAGCCTGCTCATAGAGGGCCAGTATGTCGGCATCTGGCAAGTAGCCCGCAAATGTGATTTGGCTGTTTTCATTTCGCACTCTGATATCCTGAAGGATAGCTTCCAATTCGGGAATGGCGGTTCTCATATATCCTGCGATGACCAATTCCAAAGGATTTTGAGATCGTTTTTGTGCGAGCTCAAACGCCTTTATCAGCCGCAGATGATTTTTCCGTGGGGAGATATCAGACACAATCAGGATCTTATTGCTCCCAAAATCATCTCGGGGAGCTTTTGGAGCGATAAACGGACCGTGGTGGATCACCTCAACTCTGTCCGCTTGAAGACCCCAAAAACGCATTGCGTCCTTCTTCGTTGATTGTGAGACCGCGATGTATTTTTCAGGTACGCCGCTGAAGTGTTTTTGAAACGTATTGAAGAGCTTTATGGTCCGCCTGCCTTGGATTCCGTCCTCAGAAAAAACGTACGGTATAAAATCGTGCACTACTTGGATCCATCTTGACCTGGGCAGAAAGCCGTACTTGATGAGCAGAAGAAAAAAATATAAAGCCTCTAAGGGGTCGAGTACATCCCACGGCGGAGCCAGGAACAGTACCACATCACTTTCCTTATACAACCGTATTAGTTTCACCATAGTCTGAGGTGTCAGAAAACGCGCGATTGTTAAAAGTGAGACTTTTTGATTAGCGAGGAGAGAAGGAGTAATGAAATCTATGCCTTGACGCGCTAGGACTGAAACCGCGTCCACTTCATTTGACTCGGATATTCTTTTGAGAAGCTCCTCGGCGACCCGTGGTATCCCATCTTTTTGTTGGGGAAAAGGTGCGATGACAGTAACTTTCATAAGCCTATAACGCCGTTCCGAGCTCTGACTCATAATCGCTTCTGGACCGAAGGCGGCGACTGCATGTGTCTCTGATTTTCGGTTGATTATTCATTAGAATAATTGGCTCTCATTTCGGAAGAAGTCAAGCTCCTTTGCCAAGTTCATCTGGAGGGTGCACGGTAAGCACTTCGAGCAACCATCTGTTCGTCATATTACAAATAAATACAGCTTGGTAGTGTTGTAATACTAGGTACAAAAAAATCCTTTTTCTCCGTTTCAGTCGCTAAAAGAATGGGTGATGACATTGAAAATAGCGCAAGTTTGCATCAGGTATCTCGCTCCCGGCGGCGTGGAAACGCACATACAAAAGATTTCAGAGCGGTTGGTGCAACGAGGCCACGACGTGACCGTCTATACAACAAACCTGAAAACACAGGTGCCTTGGCAGTGTTTTGAAGATTACGCCGCAGAAAGTTACGTCAACGGCGTGCGGGTAGTCCGGCTGCCAGTTAAACGATACCCGTTCCCTTACGCAGCATACCCGGCCATTCCTGGCTTGATTAAGACTGTTTTCGACGCTGAAGATGATATCGTCCACGCCCATTCGCACCGCTATTACCAGATTCTTGCGTGCGCTGCAGCGAAATTGAAGCGGGGCCGTCGACAAGGACGATACCAGATGCCACTAGTGGTTACCCCTCACTTTCATCCGCCGTCTAACGTGGAATCACCCGCCGCACGATTCCTGATGGGGCTAGATGACGTCCTCGTTTCGCGTCGCGTTTACAAAATGGTCGATAAGGTACTGGTTGTAACCGACAGTGAAAAGCCTTTCATCGGAAGATTCGCGCCCTTAACGAAGTGCGTCACGGTCCCAAACGGATTAGACATAGAAGACTGGACCCCTATTCCCGACGGTCGACTTTTTCGGAGGCGCTATAAGATGGACGACGATGAGAAGATGATCCTTTATACTGGAAGATTAGCAGATAACAAGGGACTGGAACACTTGATAGACGCCTCATATGACGTCGTTGCGAGGTATCCTAAAGCAAAATTCGTCATAGTAGGGGAAGATTGGGGCGTGCTGAAAAGGCTCAAAAAGAAAATATGGGCAAACAATTTGGATGATTACTTCGAGTTCACAGGCCATATAGACAGTTATGAACTTTTTAAGTCAGGATATGCAGCTGCCAACGTATTCATTCTGCCGAGTGAGTGGGAAGCTTTTGGCATCGTTTTGCTCGAGGCGATGGCGTGTGGTACCCCAATTGTTGCTTCAGACGTTGGAGGGATCCCCGACGTCATCGGAGATATCGGCAGAATATTTAAGTATGGAGATACACGAGCTCTTGCCGAAAACATCATTGATATTCTTGACAATGAAGAGCAGGAACGGGAGAAAAGCATTCAAGGCAGGGCGAAGGTAATTGAACAATTCACTTGGAGCGCCGTGGTCGATAGGCTTGAAGCAATCTATGGAAGCCTCATCGACGCCAAGTAATTTGCACGCTGCCAAATCCTTCGAGTTTTGTGGGCTGTTGTTTTGATAGGCCGGAAGATGTGAGCACATAAGAGATGGCATCAACTAATGACGAAAAAACAGCAAAGCTGAAGCGCGGGTCATTGGTGCGCGGCATAAAAAACAGTGTGCTTTTGTTTGGTGGAAATGCGATCTCTGCAGTAATCTCGTTTGTCATCACCGTTTACATCGCGCGATTGCTGCCTGTCTCAGACTTTGGCTCCTATATTACGGTGATCTCGTTTGTCACCTTGTTCGGCATCTTCACGGATTTCGGGATTAACACAGTCATAATCCGCGAAGGAGCAAAAAACCCTGAAGATACACACAACCTCATTTTTAGCGCGATGGGGCTCAAGTATCTCATGTCCCTCGCATCCATGCTTGCTGTGATCGTATTCGCTCTTTTCACGCCTTACTCATTCGAGGTGAAGGCGCTGATCGCGTTAATGTCTATCACGCTCTTGATGGGCGGCATCGGGAGCATGTTCAGCGCTGTTTTCAACATTTACCAGGACATGAAGTACATCTCGATCATTCAGATCGCTGAACGAACCACTTTTGCCTCTTTCGCGTTCATCTTTCTGGTCGCAGGACTTAGCGTACCCGGCGTCATACTTGCGATCATCATAGCCGCTTTTGTCAGCCTGATGTTGAGTTTCGTACTCAGCCGACGAATTCACTACTACAAGCTGAACTTCAGACCCATATTAGATTATACCATACTAATGCCGGCGTTTTGGTTTGGCATTGCAGGGCTGCTTGGGACAGTCTGGCAACGGGTGGATACCATTATGCTCTCACTGTTGACCAATATGACGCAGGTCGGATTGTACACCCCAGCGGTCAACTACGTGGGAATAGGGGACATGGCTGTCCTCGCGCTTGCGGGCGCATTCTTTCCCATTGTCTCGAGAACGGTGCACGAGAGGAGGGTATCAAAAAAGGAACTCTCTAAATATCTCGGCTACTTCGCCGCAGCAGGACTTGTCATTGTGGCGGTAACGTATGCTTTCGGGGGAGAACTCATGATCTTGGCGTTCGGGCCGAAATACGCCGAGTCTATCGTGTTCATAAACATCCTTATCATCGGATTTGCCTTGAATTTGGTAACCATCCCAACCAGCCTCTTGCTGGACGCAACGAACAATCAGAAGGTACACGTGCTAAATGCGACCTATTTGACGGGGGTTAACGTTGGGCTGAACTTGATTCTGATACCGGCTCTAGGCGCTTTAGGTGCCGCATATGCGACAACTATATCGCAGAGTCTTGGTGCGGCCCTTGGCATACCTATTGCACTCTACGTACTGAGGCGGTCACATTATCTATGACAAGCGAGTTATAATGATAGCCAGAGCGTTCCATTGGCGACTCCCTCACAAATTCCGCTCTTTTTTCCTTTTTCAGCGCAGACACAGGTAACTAAGAAGAATAACGCGGAAAAATGCAGAGGCAACGGACAAATCGAAAAGCTCTTTTACTCCTTTGACATTGCGCTGGTCCAAGTCGTCAGTTTTACTTCGCTTTCTGAAGCAAAATTGAAATGCTATTTCGTCTAGAATCAGCTGTTCGCTTTCTTGTTGTTGGATTGAGAGATGTTCAAGCAGGCACATTGCTTCAAACCGAAACTAAACACGTGATTGAAAATCCATGTTGTGTTGCGTGCACGCGATACAACCATTTGTTGCGCAGTCGTTAATCGATGAGCTGTATAGCTTTCTTGCGCAAGTCTCTTCCTTCGTGCTTAGCGCGATTGACGCGTACGGATGTTACGGCATTTTCGTCGGAATGAGCGTAGAGAGCATCGGCATGCCTCTTCCAAGCGAGATCATTTTGCCTCATGAGGGCTTTCTCGCTTACTTAGGTAACCTCAACTTCCTAGCGGTAGTTCTCGTCGGGACTTCCGCCTGCCTCACGGGTTCGCTGGTTACGTATTTCATCGCGTTTTTCGGCGGCAATTATCTCTTCGAACGCTACGGTAAGTACCTCACAACAACGCACGGAGAGCTGCGCGTTACAAATTAGTGGTTTGACAAATATGGAGAGATCTCCATTTTTGTCAGCCGAATGGTTCCAGGAGTGCGGGCGTACTCGTCCGTACCAGCGGGAATCTATCGAATGGACCTTAAGAGTTTGTCGCATGTACTTTCTTAAGCTCACTTCCGTGGAATGCTGTGCTGGTTTTCGCTGGATTCTATTTGGGGGCCAATTAGAAGACATTAACATCAACGTACGACAGCATCACTGCGGCGGTGTTGCTCATCTTGGCACCCGCTATCCTTGTGCTAGTCCGAAGATTCGGACGAACTAATCGCGCGACTCAAACGAAAGAAGAGGCGCGATGAACACCGGAAAAGATAATAGCTCACTCTGCGTAACCACTATTTAGAGCGCAACGTTATCCATTGACTCTGTGCGACTTGGACGATCGCTTTTTGAAGAATGGCGCTAGCCCGACGAGGTAGTTCACTTGAAAACAATATCAGAGAAGATTCTTTCAAAGCGCAGCGGGGTGGATGCCACGAGTGGCGATATAGTCACCGTCCCAGTTGATTTGGTCTTCGCCCACGATGGCACACTGCCGCTTGCGATCCAGGAACTGGGCGAACACTCAGTAAAGTCTCCAGAAAGCGTCGTTGCTTTTTGCGATCACGCATCGCCGTCTCCTTCGGAAAAGGTGTCCAACGTCCAAACACTCATGCGGCAGTTTGCCCACAGGTACGGGTTGGATTTTTATGAAAATGGTGATGGGATCTGCCACCAAATTGTCCTCGAACGGTACGCATCGCCGTATAAGATAATAGTGGGTGGGGACAGTCACACGTGCACCCACGGCGCACTCGGCGCTTTCGCCACTGGGATGGGTTCGACTGATGTGGCTTCGATCATGGCCTACGGAAAAACGTGGTTAAAAGTGCCAGAAACAGTACACGTAGAGGTTTCCGGAAAGCTGCCGAAAAGCGTTCACTCGAAGGACGTGTTCTTAGAACTGCTTTCACGAATAACAGCAGACGGAGCCACTTATAAGGCTCTTGAATTCTACGGCGACACTGTTGACGCGATGAGCGTCGAGTCCCGCGCTACTTTGTCAAACATGGCGATTGAAGCCGGCGCGAAGGTAGGAATGTGCGCAGCAGATAAAAAGGTTGAAGCGTATCTAGCGCACTACGGGCGCAGCAATGAGTTTACGCCTTTGTACGCCGATAAGGATGCCATTTATGTTCAGGAGGTCCGCATCCGCGCCGAGACTATCGTTCCGATGATCGCTAAACCCCACAAAGTCGATAACGTCGTTCCGGTTACGGAGCTTGAAGGTCAGGAGGTAGACCAAGTATGCATCGGCTCGTGCACAAACGGACGGATTGAAGATCTCCGCGCGGCAGCACGCATTCTAGACGGACATCGGAGCAAAGCGCGACTCGTGATTTACCCTGCGAGCCGCGATGTCCTTCTTAAAGCCCTTAAAGAAGGGATCCTGGAAACGCTTTTAAAGGCAGGCGCCTCGATAGGTCCCCCTGGATGCGGCTTTTGTATAGGAAGGACGGTCGCCTTGGGAGATGGAGAAATTGCTCTTTCCACGCAAAACAGAAACTTCAAAGGCAGGATGGGCAACGACACTTCCTTCATTTACCTGTCGAGTCCGTCAACAGCGGCAGCAAGTGCGATCGGAGGGAAGATCACAGATCCGCGAGGTTTGGAGCGTTGAACGCTGTTCTCGATAGAGGAAAACATGAGAATTGAAGGGAAAGTTGTCCGAGTATTTCCTAGTGATACTAATACAGACGAGATCATTGCTGGCAAATACAAATATGATGAGCTGGACTTGCACAAGCTCGCACGACACACCTTTGAATCACTCGATACGCACTTTTATGATGATTGCACGCGCTTGAAAGATCCGATTCTGGTTGCTGGGGCGAACTTCGGGTGCGGCTCGTCAAGAGAGCAAGCCCCACAGGTTCTCAAAGCTTGCGGTGTCTCCTGCGTCATCGCCGATTCTTTCGCACGCATATTCTACCGAAATGGCTTCAATATCAGCCTTCCATTGGTTGAGTGCGAAAGCATCTCAAACAACGTGACCCAAGGCGAGATGCTTAACGTGGATTTCGATAGCGGGGTGATTAGAAGCGAGAATCGAAATGCCGAGTATCGCTTCAAGCCCATTCCACAGTTCATGCAAGATTTGTTAGAGAGAGGCGGACTAATGCAATACCTGGACGCCCGTGGCGGATTCACGGATTAACTAAATTCTGCGTTTTTTTTTGACAACTGAATTTCTGGTGAGGAAATGCGAGAAGTAGCCGTCATATTGGGAGATGGAGTTGGACCTGAACTGGTCAAAGCAATGATGCGAATCGTTACTGCTACCGGGGCGCCACTAAATATGGTCCCTTGTGAAGCGGGAAGCGATTGGTACGAGTCTCAAGCAGGAAACTCATTAATTCCCGATGAGACCTGGGACGTGATCAACTCAACTCAAGCGTGTTTCAAAGGGCCGACAACAACACCTGGGGGGCCTGGTTCCCCTCGCAGCGTCGCCGTTACCATTAGACAGGAAAAGGACCTATTTGCAAACGTTCGTCCGATACGGACGTTTCCGAATACCCTCCGTCCTCTTGGAGATGTCGACTTTGTGTGCGTGCGCGAAGCGACTGAAGGCATGTATTCGGGCAGCGAAGTGCAGCTCTCAAGCGATATGTACGTCGCCCTACGGAAAATCACGAAATCCGCGAGTCGAAGAATAGCTCACTTCGCTTTTGCAGAGGCGGAAAAACGAAGCTGGAAAACGGTTGTCGCTATTCACAAAAGCAACATACTAAAGCAGACGGACGGTGCTTTTCTCAATGCCGTTCGCGAGGTTAAAAGCGAGTACTCGAGTATAGAACTCTGGGAGTACCATGTGGACAACGTCGCACAGCAACTCGTGAAGAATCCGCAGGTATTCAACAAATCGATATTGCTGTCTACCAACCTCTTCATGGACATACTAAGTGAAGAGTGTGCGGCGTTGGTTGGGAGCATTGGAATGAGCTTCTCGGCGAATTTCGGCGACACTTATGCCATGTTTGAACCAGCTCACGGTTCAGCCCCCAAGTATAAAAACCTTGATAAGGTGAATCCCACAGCTACCGTACTCGCCGGAGCGTGGATGCTCGATTACTTGGGCTTGAAACACGAATCCGCGATGATATTCAATGCCCTCCAGGAGACCGTTGCCGAAGGCAACACGACGTACGACCTCGGAGGCGCTCTTAGAACAAGCCAAGTGACCGACTGCATCATGGAAAAAGTTGAGGGAGGCCCGGACTCAGCCGCTTGACGCGGCCGACCAAAAGCCTTATTCTTTTTCTGAACAGGCCGCGCACGCGCTGCGGCTTTGGTCTAACACGAGACCCTTCTTACTGCAGCTCACGCACTCTTGAGAACGCCCCCCGCTCACGAAGCGCTTTTTAGGAGACATGTGTCGACAGTCGAAGTTTTTACGTAGCGTTTCGATCGAGCACTCATCGCACTGTACTTCGTGAATCATAATGCCTTCGCCGGCCAGAACACAAGAGTAAAAATCTAGGCTTTCCGAGCCGAGCAGGACACGCTCACGCCTGCGGTAGCGGCACTCCTTCATATTGCTTCCCCCTGGCTTTATTCGTAGCGCGTATGGGCAATCCAAGGCGGGAACGCTTCCTCGCTCGTTAGGAAGTATTTAATAGCGTACTCCTTGAGTTCATCATCTGAAACGCTGGAGGTTCGCGCCTCCTCATCGTAAAGTTTATGAATGTCGTTGCAGATCATCTTAATCCTGCGGTCGTTTTTCCTCAAGTTCACCTCGACGCCCAGAAGCTCGTTCAAGACCCCTTGCATCTTGTGGCGCACTACTTCCCTCCCAGAGGAGTCTCCGATGAGAAGTACGCGCTGTCCGCCCACAACCTCCGGCGGAAACGGCTCGTACGTGAAAGGGTTCTTCAATACGCCGTCTGTATGTATGCCGCTTTCGTGGGCGAAAATGTTTTCGCCGACAATGGCCTTGTTTCGCGGGAGTCTAAAAGCGAGCTCGTGTTCCAGGTAGCGGGTGAGCTCGGTAACTGGTGCGGGATTGTACTTTTCGAATCCCTTCACGCGACAAAAAAGAAATGTGAGAATCTTTTCAAGCTCAGTATTTCCTGCACGCTCACCTATGCCCATGAAAGTCAAACTCGACCAGTTCGCTCCGTGCCAGTACCCAGCCAAAGTGTTGGCAACGCCGAGTCCAAAGTCGTCGTGAACGTGCATTTCAAGGTTCTCCGCGCCGATCTCTTTGAAAGCGCGCACGATCTTAGGTATGCTGAACGGCAGCGGAGTCTCTTCGAACGGAACGCCGTAGTTCAAAGTATCACAGATTCGAAAAATCGCCTCAGGGGCAATGCTTAGCAATTCCTTGACAAGAGGGATCACGAAGTTTGGGATATCGGCGCGCGTAATATCCTCGAGATGACATCGCACCTTCAAGCCGTGATCGACGGCGTATTGGAGAGCTTCAGTGTACTTGTCGCGCGCCTGTTCTCGATCTTTCAAGCCAAGTTTGTCGAAAATGTGCGTGTCCGATATGGACATCAGAATGCCTACCTCGTTTATGCCGTCCATACCAAGGTTCGTATCGATATCGGCGACGTTGGCGCGCGCCCACCCTGTGATTTCGGGATGATCATAATTGCAATCGAGCATATCGCGAGCCAAGCTGCGGTCTCTCTCATTGAAAACAAAACACTCGAGCTTTTCTATGCCCATTTCGTGCAAAAACTCGAATATCTTAAGCTTCTGTGCTTTCTTTAATACGATGCCCGGCATTTGAGATCCGTCTCTCAGGGTGCTGTCACTGATCTTGACCTCCAAATTGCCCGGAAGCTCGATTTTCGGCATCTCCGCGTATGATCTGTACAATTTTAGGCTCCTCCACTTCCTCGCAATGCGATATAACGTAAATGCGTTCTTTTTTATGGCAATAATTCTATATGAAACTACTTCTGCTCGTTTTGAACGGCATCTGGGGGCGTTGCATATTGATATACTAAAAAATACGTATCTGTCCCTGTATGGGTAAATCTCGGCTGACTCTCAAATACGGAGACCGAAAAACCGCCGTCACGGTAAACGAAAGAAACCTCATTCAGGTAATCCAACCAAACGAAATCGAGGCTGCAGATGAAGAAGGTGAGATTATCCGCGCGATGCAACATCCTATCGAGACCCCCATGCTCCACGAAATCGTGTCAGCGCACGTGACGTCCGAAAAAGACTTGACAGCCGTCATCATTGTGAGTGACGTAACGAGGCCGACGCCGACCAAGAAGATGCTTCCTTACGTTTTAGGAGACCTGCACAAAGGCGGGATTCCTGAAGACTCGGTGACGATTTTGTTTGCTCTCGGAATTCACAGGCCGTTAGCCGAACGAGAGATGAGAACGCTCGTAGGCGTTGACGTCTTTGACGATTACCCCTGCATCAACCACGACGCCAATAAGTGCACTTTTGTAGGAACAACGTCGCGCGGCACGCGCGTTCGCGCCAACACGGTAGCGCTTAACGCCGATGTGAGAATTTGCCTGGGCGCGGTTGAACTCCACTACTTCGCAGGATACAGCGGCGGATACAAGTCGCTGCTCCCCGGCATTTGCGCGCGAGAGACGATTGAAGCAAATCACAAACTCATGCTACAGCCAAACGCGGCTGCCGGAAGACTAGACAGCCCTGTAAGAAAAGATCTAGAGGAGGCTGGCCGGTTGATAGGATGCGACTTCCTGGTAAATGTCGTGCTTAACTCAAAAAAGCAGATCGTGAAAGCTGTCGCAGGTGATCCCATCGCAGCGCACCGCGAAGGGGTCAAAGTCGTTGATTCGATGTACATAATTCCGATTACCGAACTTGCTGATGTCGTGCTCGTTTCAGCTGGAGGCACGCCCAAGGATATAAACCTCTTTCAAGCACAGAAAGCGCTTGACAATGCGAAATACGCGATGAAAGAGGACGGTGCTATCGTGCTGGCGGCCGAGTGTCCAGAAGGATTGGGCGAAAAAGTGTTTGAACGGTGGATCAACGAAGCTCATAACAAACAGGAGCTAATTGACAGGCTCGACTACGCATTCGAAATCGGCGGACATAAGGCCGGAATTCTGGCTAAGCTCACTCAAAAAGCCGATGTTTATCTCGTGTCTGAGCTTCAAGAAGAAATTGTGGAGCGCGCATTTTTGCTCTGCGCTCGAGATTTAGATGATGCTCTGCGCGCAACTGCGCAGAAGTACGGGCCAGACGCCAGGATAACCATCATGCCTTTTGGAGCGTTAACTCTCCCGCGGTTTCAATAAAAAAACGGCCGCACGGGCGTAACCAAAAAAAGGGCACACAGGATTCGCTGTCATGTGGGTGACGAACTGCTACAACGGTTCAGGGCGACCTTTAGACGTTAGGAAAAGGTACAGCGGCGTTGAGCGCCCGCTTTTCGTTTTGATCCTCTCCAATACGGATACCGCGACTATTCCCGGCATATCAGGTGCTGGACGCACTGCAGATTACATTCAACACACGCCAGCTGCTGACGCCGAAATTGTCTCCAACGGAAAACTGAAAACGATTGGAGTAATGCCTGATACGCCGTCTGGAGCCGTCACTCCTGCCGTTCTCACACGTGCCGGACTTAATCTGTCACAAAGCGCACACCTGCTGATAAACTCAGGCTTGAAGATTGTCCCGGGAGTCCCTTACTACGACTTACGAACGAAACACGGCAGCGACATCCGATTTGCGCCGGCAGTGCCCGACGCTAACGCAATCGAAAAGGCTGCCAAAAAGCTTGCTGCGTGCTGTGACTGCGACTTAGCAATAATAGGGGAGACTATTCCTGGAGGCACAACCACCGCGCTGTGCGTGCTGCGAGCGCTTGGCTTAACCGCTAACGTGAGCAGCAGCCTCGCCACGAATCCGATGGCTTTGAAAGAAAAAGTCGCAAGAGAGGCGATGCGCAGGGCTTCTATTAGTCCGGGAAACTTGCAAAACGATCCCATGCGAGCTATTGAACTACTTGGTGATCCAATGATGCCCTGTGCGGTTGGCCTCACCGAAGCTTTCCTCTGCTCTGGAAAAGAAGTTATTTTAGCAGGCGGAACGCAAATGGGTGCAGTTGCAGCCGTGTTGCGTGCACTCAACGTTTCCACCAACCTTGTACTAGCTACGACAAAGTACGTCTTTGGCGATCGTTCAGCGCGGTTTATGAGGCTAGTTAAGGCGTTGGACATTGATGCGTTTAGCGCCGATCCAGGCTTCTCAAAAAGCTCGGTTGATGCGCTTCAGAAATATGAGCGGGGAGAGGTGAAAGAAGGTGTAGGAGCAGGGGGGGCCATGACCCTCGCTTGTATATGTGGCTACGATCAAGACGCCTACAGACAGGAGGTAGAGGCTGTCATCAAGCGCCTGTGACGCATATGTGCCAACCGCAACACCTACGTGGGCACCTGCGGCCAGAAAAGACGACACTCAACAAACTATAAAGCCTCAGTTAACAATACTCATAGGATGTTCAAGCAAAAACACATCGTTTCAATGCGAGATTTAACGCGCGATGATGTGGACTTTGTGCTGGACTATGCTGAAAAGATGATGCCGTGCGCAAAAGCCGGCGTGCGGCTACTCCAAAGCCGGATATTGGCGCTGCTTTTTTTCGAACCCAGTACGAGAACGCAACTTTCGTTTGACTCAGCGATGAAGCGCCTCGGCGGCTCTACTTTAAGCTTAACCTCGCAAGAGAGCTCTGTGCTAAAAGGTGAAACCCTTGCTGACACGATAAAAGTCGCGGGTGGATATGCAGATGCGATCGTTCTGCGACATCCCAGGGAAGGAGCAGCGCGTATGGCTAGCGAAATATCAAGCGTTCCCATCATTAACGGAGGCGATGGAGCGGGTCATCACCCCACTCAAACTCTTCTCGATCTCTATACAATAAAAAAGGAGAGTCATTTACACGACCTCGACATCGCTTTGCTAGGAGATCTCAAATACGGACGGACTGCCCATTCCCTGGCCTATGCCTTGAATATGTACGATGCGAACATCACACTTGTAGCCCCAGAGGGGCTCCAAATGCCCAAGCACATCGTTAGTACGCTAGATTCTGTCAGATTAACTGAAGACATCGACGAGGTCATTCGCGACGTAGATGTGCTTTATGTCACGCGAATACAAAAAGAACGATTTCCTGATCCAAACGAATATTTGCGCGTCGCCAAAAGCTACAGGATAACGCTGCCAGTTTTGGAGGGAGTGCGCGATAATCTGATTATCATGCATCCGCTGCCGCGCGTAGATGAAATAGCTCAAGAAGTTGATCAAACGAAATACGCGAAGTACTTCAAACAAGCGTTCTATGGGATACCTGTCAGAATGGCGTTGCTAGCGATTCTCTTGAATGGTGCGGCATGATTCCAGACAAAGACAAGGAGGAGCTGAGGGTCCGCTCGATTCGAAACGGTTCTGTCATAGACCATATCACCGCCGGAAACGCCCTTAACGTGCTAAGAATACTCAGCATCACTGGGACCACGACCGCTATCGTTAGTGTAGTCATGAATGTGCCAAGCAAGAGGTTGGCATTCGGACAAAAAGATATCGTCAAGATCGAAGACCGCGAGCTAGTCCCGGCAGAAGTAGACAAAATTGCGCTGATAGCCCCGCAGGCGACGATCAACATCATAAGAGACTACGAAGTGGTACAAAAGAAGTCAGTCGTCTTGCCGGATTTGATAACCCACGTCGTTCGATGCCCGAATCTAAATTGCATTTCAAATAGCGCAGAGCCGATCTATTCTAAGTTTAGAGTTCTTGATTCGTTTGTCTTACGCTGTGGCTATTGCGAAAGCATCATCGATAGCGATATCGCGACATACTTGATTTGAAACTCTTCCCCGCAAATCGCAAGCGCATTCAGTTCGATCGCGCGCAGATTGTATACCACATAACGCAAACCTACGCGCGATCATAAGCAGATGCTCCGCGATCAAGAGCGCAGGGCCCTATCAACACTTTAAGCCTCGCAGACATCCTCACTGGGTTTGTAGGCCCAAGAAACGCTGCTTGCCCGATTGAACGGAGTTACTGCAACACATCGGTCAACCGATTTTCCGTGCTGCGAGTCTGATCGCTTCGATCAGGCTATTCTGCGGCATAATAGATGCGACGGGGATCCGCAAGATTTTTTCAACTGTAGGACTGACGATGGGGGCGCAAACCAATGCGAGCGCTCCGTCGCGTTCAGCGTGGATAGCTGCAATCAGAGCTTCCTCAATTGATGTTGCTGGATACTCTCTGATTACAATTTCTTTTCCTTCTATCATCATGGTCCTTTCCGTTATCTTGTCAAGCACAGGCCTTGCAGCGACGACGGCAATAAGATCGCCCTTCTTTGAGGCTCCTTCGAGTCGTCTTACCGCTCGGACGATCTCTCTGAGTGTTTTGAGATTTGGTTCGCGTTCTCCTGAAATAATTTTGTAAAGCGTGCTAGATGACACGCCTGATATGTCAGCAAACTTGGTAACTGTATATCCGAGTTCTTTTATCGCTTGCAAAAGAGTACTCTTGAGTTCCTCGTCGGATGAAAACGTTGCCCGAATGAGATCATCTGCAAGCATTGCGATTTCTGCAGACAGTTAACTACACCTATTACTTAATGGTTGTTATAGGATAATGAATTGTACAAAACTAGAAAATGATTCCTTTTTTGCACCAGATTCCGGCACTAGGCTTGGATTAGAGGCTTTCATTCTGTTTTAGAGAGTGAGAGAACGTTCGCTCGAACGTTTGAGACGTTGGCACGAGCTCCGGAGTAATGGCCACCGTTAAGCTTGTAAACTTGGATTCCTAGTAAAGAACATGGACCGGGAGTTTACCGAGAAACTAACGATTTTCTGGCAGGGCGGCGCTATTATGTTAGTCGACCAAACGAAGCTTCCAATCGCCTATAAGCTCATCAAAATTACAACAATCAACCAGCTTATCATCGCAATAAATAGATTAAAAATACGCGGAGCGCCGGCTCTCGGAGCGGCCGGCGCCTACGGCATTGCTCTTGCGGCGCACAACTCGACGGCTCGTACTGTATCTAAGTTAAAGACCCACGTGCATACGGCAGCTAGGTCAATTCTAGAAACACGACCAACTGCCGCCAATCTGTTTTATGGAGTTGATCGCGTTCTGAAAGCGATAGATCTGTGCATCACGTCTGACGAAGTCCGAGAAACGGCGCTCGACGAGGCCATACGCATAGCAGAAGAAGATGTGATCACCAATAAAGCTTTAAGCGTCGTGGGCGCGTCTTTGCTCAAAGACGGCGACGTCGTCATGACCTACTGCAACGCAGGACGGCTCGCCACCGTAGGCTGGGGGACTGCCTTGGGAATCATTCGTTCGGCAATACAAGAAGGAAAGCGGATCGCCGTATATGCGTGTGAGACAAGACCACTCAACCAGGGCAGCCGCATCACAGCGTTTGAGTTGCTCGAAGACAACATTCCAACCACCTTGGTCGCCGACAACATGGCGGCTTGGATGATGAGGCAAGGAAAAATCGACCACGTAATAGTCGGAGCAGACCGGATTACCCGATCGGAAGTTTACAACAAGGTCGGAACGTATATGCTCGCTATCTGCGCCAAGAATCATGGCATACCGTTTTACGTCGCCGCGCCGCTTTCAACATTCGATTATGAAAGCTCCGTCGTCAAGATTGAGGAGCGCGACGCCGATGAACTCAGATTCTGGGGTAGGCAACAAATTGCCCCGAGCGCTGTGCAGGTTGAAAACCCCGCGTTCGATGCGACCCCCGTCGAATTCATCACTGGAATCATAACCGAGGAGGGCATCATAGACCCCCGACACATCTTTGACAGATCTGATACCCGGAGGTGACAGCGATGGAGAACTCAACGGCGATAAATGTTATATGCCAAGACAAGCCCGGCGTTTTGAGAGATGTTGCCGCGGCAGTTGCCCGTTTTGAAGGTAATATACGGTATACCCAGCAGTTTATTCTCACGAAGGGGAAGCACAAGGGCTTGGCTGAGATCTATATGGAGATCGCGAACGTCTCAAGCGTGCCAGACTTGGCTAAAAAGCTTGAGGCCATCTCTGATGTCGACAGCATTTCTTTTCATGAGCCTTTCGAGAAGATTTGGGGCTCCAGAATCATTATAATCGGCGGTGGCGCTCAGGTTGCGCAAGTAGCCCTCGGAGCAATTACTGAAGCTGATAGACATAACATACGCGGAGAGCGAATTAGCATTGACACATTGCCAATAGTAGACGAAGATAATATCGCGAAAGCAGTAAATGCAGTATCTAGAACGCATCGCGCAAGCATATTGGTGCTCGCAGGCTCGCTTATGGGCGGAAAAATCGCGCAGGAGGTCAAGAAGCTACAAAAAGAGGGTTTTAAGGTAATTGCTCTGAACATGGCGGGGTCTGTGCCGGAAATAGCGGACCTAGTAGTCACTGATCCCGTACAAGCGGGAACATTTGCCGTGATGGCAATCGCGAAAACTGCGCGTTTTGACTTAGACCGAGTTTCAGGCAGACGCTTCTAGCCTTTCAAAATCGAGACGCAGGTTTTCACAATGTGGCAGCTACTAAGATCGGCAGCGTGATAGTAGCGTCTGAATACACCGTTACCGTATCAGCATGCTCACCTATCTTCCCCCACGATTTCGCCTCATCCAAAGTGGCACCGGAGAGCCCCCCAGTCTCAGGGGTATCCTTTGTGAGTTGAATGGCGAAATCAAACCCTTTGGGAATAAGAAGCATGGACTGCATAATGAAATTCTTTGGAACGCCTCCGCCAACAAAAAGCGCCCCTGCTCGTCGTGCTTTGTAGCAGATGTCCATTATTTGCCGAATATCCTTGAACGTGTCGACTTGAAGATCGCGTTTATACCCAAACACCCAACTCTGAAGCCCGATCGAGGAGTCAGCGATGGCAGGACAAAACACAGGCACGTCGTTATCTACAGCGGTCCGTAGAATAGAGTTTTTGTCCTCTATGCGTGACCCTATCTCCTGCAAAAAATCGCAAATCGTAAACAGCTTTTGTGGGTGGGAATCGAGAATATCAGCAACTATCCCGTCAAACCTGTCTTCAAACGTTGTGAAATGTTGGTCGGCCAAATAAACGTCATATATCCTATCAATCTTGCAGTTTTTCAGTTCGATGTCGTTCGCAGTGCATTGTCCTTGGCAATGCTCGCCTCCGAAAGCTTCGATCATGTCGTGCACAAGGTTGGCGCCTGTGGTAACCAGCACATCAATATCGCGGCGCCTAATCATGTCAGCCACAACTTGCCGCATTCCTGCTGGAATCATGGCGCCAGCGAGGCCAAAAAAACTCGTGACGTCTTCCGCTTGCATTTCTTTGTATATTTTAACAGCCTGAGCTAGGCGACCAGCTCCAAAAGCGCAGGTTTCGTACTGTTTCATTAAGTCCGCTACAGTGATGCCTTTTCCGACCTTTGCGTGTTTGACAGGGTTCACCGAACACTCTCCGCTTCCCGTGGCTTTTCGTTGTCCGCCATTAAGCGGGCAAACAAGAAATCTCGAACAAGCTTCGCGCCGACAAGAGCTGAGATCCCCATATCGTAATCGGGAGTGATTTCAACCATGTCGAAACCGACCGCGCGAGATGAAATCTCTCTGATCGCCGTTCGCAGTTCCAAAGGTGTCAACCCATAGGGCTCAGGATTTCCGACTCCGGGCGCATATGCTGGGTCTAGGACGTCCACGTCAATGGAAAGGTACACAGCCCTGTTTTCGACTGACGGCGCAATATCATCCAAAATCTTCTTGATCCCCACACGTCTAATCCGGTCCATCGTATAAATAGCGCTGGTTTCTAGCGCCCGCTCATACTCATCGCGCGCCCCGCTGCGAATTCCCATTTGAATCAGCGGCACATGAAGACCGAATATGTTCCGCGAGACGCACGCGTGCCCGCGTTCGTTTCCAAGATAATTTTCTTTGAAATCTAGGTGCGCATCAAAAATAACCGCGATGAGCTCCATCTTGTTCGCAATGGCCCTGACGCACGGAAATGTGAGTGAGTGCTCGCCACCTAACGCTATCGGGACTTTTCCGTCTTCAACTATGCGAGACGTTGTTGCCTCCAGATCGGCAATCATGTCCTCCAGGTTGCCATACTCCGCATCGCCTATATCACACACCAGCGACTCTGAAAGCTCACAATCACACTCAAAGTCGTACGGCTCGAAATTGTGAGAAGCTTTACGCACAGCTTCAGGCGCCCATCGGGAGCCCGATCTAAAGGAGGACGTTCCGTCGAACAAGACGCCGTGAATAACGTATTTGCTGCTTGCGTAATCAGAACCTGAATCGGCAAATATCATGCGTCAAAAAAGTCAACTGTTTGGTTGAATTTATTATTTGATGTCTAATTTGCGCTTTCCCATCGATTCCAGATACTGGACGTCTTTGCCTGCCTTCAGTTTATCCATATGTTCTGGCGGAATCTCAATCTCAAAAGTCGAATAGTCGTTGAGATCCATGAGCTGCGCAACACTTCCCATAACAGAAAGAACTTGAGCCCCTTTTCTTTCGACAATGGGGACGTAAATCTTGGCGCTAACGGGCTGCACGATCGATCGCTTTTGGCCATCGAAAACCCCGATTGCGTCTATCCTTGCTTTGGCTGATCCGTGCTTACCAGGCTTTGATGTTGCCAAACTAACTATAGTAGAGGGTTCATCGTCAATTATAATATAGCGGCCAACTTTCAGCGTTCTTATTTCCGTTTGCTCCTTCATACGGGGTAATAGACAAGCATTAAATATAAATGTATACGCATTAACGTAAAAGGCTTAGCGCCCAGCAACGCACGCTATTCAGGAAAACGACGAGATTTGGGTCATTAGAAATGCGCATCGGAATCGTCTCTAGATGTGATATTGAGGAAGCAACCGACTTAGCTACCAAGATCGGCCGCTACATCAAAGGCCGTGCTGATGCAATCTATGACGATCAAACCGCTCGCGCACTTGGGCAAGAAGGGGTGGAACTCGAACGCTTCGACGTCGACGTAATAGTGACCGTAGGCGGCGACGGGACGATCCTGCGAGTTCTCCAAAATATTCCACATCCGATTCCAGTGGTCGGCATAAACGTCGGAAAAGTCGGCTTCCTGGCAGAAGTCAGCCCGGAACGGGCGCTCAACGTCGTTGAAAGCCTGCTCGACGGCTTCCGTGTCTCGGCACGCTCGAGACTAGCAGTGTCAGTCAATGGCCGACGCCTGCCGTCCGCTACCAACGAAGCGGTAATCGTCACTTCACGACCGGCAAAAATACTTGAGTGCAGCATCAAGGTCGACGATCATGTTCTTGATGTGCTGCGTGCAGATGGCGTTATCGTCGCTACGCCTACTGGGTCAACCGCGTATGCAATGAGCGCTGGTGGTCCGATCGTGGATCCACGAGTAGATGCTTTCCTTATTGTCCCTCTTGCGCCCTATAGGCTTTCCGCCCGCCCCTGGGTCGTGTACGGTGAGAGCACCGTAATCATCAAAATAGAGGAAAAGGACGCTGCTATCGTCATTGACGGGCAATATAATGAAACGGTTCACAAAGACGACGAGATCCGCTTTGACAAAGATGATCAGAAATCGCTGTTTGTTCTTGTCGAAAAGAGTTTTTTTGAAAAAGTCTTGACGAAGCTGAGATAAAACGTCCCGACAACTGCCTTGGTTGTTGGCGTTAGGAAGAGCCGCTTTCGTGCTTCTCAGGGATAGAATTCAACAAGTTCTGAGCCGTTTTCCAAGAACGTCTCGTTCCAGGTGGCAGGTCACCTCGCGCATCCAACCACTCTTTCAAAAAAGCAATCGTGGTAACGTCTGACGGATAACCACTGCCAATAGTGGCACCGAGAGAGCGCTCGAGGGCTCTTATGCTGCTATCTCTGCTTACTTTGGCGATGATTGACGCAGCCGACACAATAGCGTAATTTGTATCTGCCTTGTGCTCAGCGATTACCTTGTTTATCCCGCTCGCTTCCTGCACGCGCTTAGAGAACCGCGCTGCATTTACGTCAGCAGCATCAACAAATGCTACATCGGGCCTTAAATATCGCAAGGCTTGAGCATGGCCTTTCACGAGGATCTCGTTGACAGTGAGCACCGTTCTTAGTTCATCTATTTGTTGAGCGGTAATCTCTTGCAATTGCACGGCGCATACCTTTTCGATCCGCTTCGACAAAAATTCGCGCCGCTTTGCGCTCAGCACTTTTGAGTCCTTAAGCCCCATCCTCTCCAAGTACTTTAGTCCTGAAGAGTCAATACAAACTCCTGCAATGAAAAGAGATCCCAGGACAGCCCCTTTGCCTGCTTCATCCACACCTGCAAGCTTCATGTCGCTCAAATTGCCTCAAAACAAATGACGCACTCCAGCTAGCAGTCGCGGATTACGGGAGATAATACGCCTTACTATTCCGGCAACGCTCATCTCCTCGAGCGGCAGCCCTTCCAGTGAGCGGACGAGCTTGTTCAACTCGTCATCGGACAGATTGACAAAGATGTCCTTTATTTTGTAATTTCGTTCGAGCTTCTTCCCGAAAGACGCGCGCCAAGCCGCTTCATATCGATTCAGAACCTTAGCAGACGGGTCTTCCGCTCGAATGGCTTCCTTGGCAACCTCGCCCGCGAGTCTGCCCCCCTCCAAAGCGTTAATCATGCCGCCGCCAGTTATAGGATCAGTGTGATGCGCAGCATCACCGACTAGCATAATGCCGTCTCCTGCAGTTTTACGGACGGCGTTGCTGACGGGGACTCCTCCAACGTTCAATTCAACTGGCTGGCCGCTGGGGTAATGCTTGTCCACAAACGCGTCTAGATAGTCGATTGGATGCTTGCCGTCCAGTTTGCTCGCTTGCACACCAAGCCCGATATTTGCTGCTTGTGGTCCCTTCGGGAATGCCCAAGCGTAGCCCCCCGGAGCTGCTGAACCGAGATAAAAATCGCAGCAGTCGTCCAACAAATCGACGTTGGCCATAAGGTACTGGGCGCAGCTTTCGAGGTCTTTGGGTCGAAGAGTAGTGTTAATGCCGGCCCAGCGGCCGACTTGTGACTCGATGCCATCGGCCGCGATGACGACAGATGCACGGATTTCAAGGGATTCGCCTAAATGCCGAGCCTCAATACCACGTATGAACCCATTTTCTGTGATGACCCCGGTCGCGCGCGTCCTGACTACCACATCTGCCCCGGCGCGAGCTGCACGCTTCGCAAGGTCTCGATCAAAAATCTTACGCTCGAGCACATAGCCTACCTCAGGACCCGCAAGTTCTTCTGAAACGTCCAATCTCGTTCCATCAGGCGCAAATATGCGGGCGCTAGCTACTTTGTTCGCGATCCACCTTTTCTGGGGTCGTAGAAACTTCGAGAGCCCCACTTTTGATATGCCTTCAGCGCAACGAACTGGATCGCCGATTTCTTGGCGCTTTTCAATCAAAAGAACGTCACATTCGGGTGCGGCTGTCGCCGCAGCGAAAGCTCCTGCAGGTCCCGCGCCCACTACTATGATATCGTATTCGCTTTTCACACTTACGCCTCGCTGTTCAGGAAACGAAGAGCGCGCCGACGGGGCATATTGTGATACACGTTTCACACGCCGTACAACTTTCGGCAATTTCGAGGCATGACTCGATGAGCGTTATCGAATTAGTCGGGCAAACTGATACACAGGCGCCACAGTGTCCACATTTCTCAATATTGACTTGAATCATGGTTAACCTTCTTCTAGCTCATTGCCGAGCAAAGAGTGCGTAGCAAGAAGCGCAGAACGTTTCGACGCTCGACAGGCGAAATTCTTAACGAATGTAACGGAGATCCTCCTCGCTCGCCACTTCGTGCATCCCCGTTTGCTCCATTTCCCTGAGTCGAGCAACAATTTTTTCCATGTCTTTTGCACGGTCTTCCAGCGCTTGCATGTTAATGTCAGTTTTCAACGCCTTACAGAGGACTCTCAGTACAGCCTGGGCGCTCTTTGGATCGACCAAGTAACCAGATGTTTCGCCCATCAAACAGACGCCATCAATGCCCATAAGGCCGCCAAGCCCCAGCAACAATCCAGAAGCGCCTACGATGCCCCCTCCTGGCTCGTTCTCTTTGAAAACCACGCCGTATTGTTTCATTTCTTCAACCAGCGCCAAGTTGTTCACAGCCCCCAAGACCGCAGGTTTCTCGACAAGCTGTCCGAGACCGTAGCCGCCAAGTGTGTAAATCCTTTGCACGCCGTTTTCTTTGGCTAGTTCCAGGTACGCACTAGTCAGCTCGTAGTGCCCTTCGTTTGTCGCGCTTTGATGATCACCGACGAGGATCAGCAGATCCTGCTTGCCGCTGTTGACCGCATATAATTCGCTTCTAACCATTCTGACTGAGCCATCAGCAAGCACGATCACCTGCGGGGGAAAATGCGAGGAGTACACTTCGGCGATTTTTTTCGCGCCAAGTTCGTCAATCATGTGCTCAGCTACAAGCTTTCCCACATGTCCAATTCCTGGCAATCCCTCTACCAGAATCGGTTTTTTCAATTTCACGTCTGTGATTCGCTTTACTTCTATTCGCTCCATCTAGATCCCACTTGTTAAAAAATTCTTCAAGCTTTAAGTTCTCACTTTGATCGTGTGGTGGTCTCGCGCTTGAGCATTCTCCGATACCTGCCGTATCGATCCTCCGGTGAGAATCTCGCTGGGCGCGCCGTCACAGTCGGTTGTCCGCACGTACGGCATTTTTCCTCTAATGTGTAGCCGTGACATTTTCGAAGCTTCATCTTCGGCTTGGTGAGACAGTTAGACTATATTATGATGATTGAAGTTCTCTATGAAACTTTCCCGTGCCGCCGGCCTTCGCCACCACATCTATAGATGCGTTGGCCGCCTTTTTCATCGCGTTTTCTGCGATCTTATAATCGAGGGCGACTATCCTTATGCGGTAACGAGGCGCCCCGATGTAACTCACGTCAAAGCGAATGTCATCATCTTCGGACTTCATGGCGGCTTTCAGCGCACGTTTGATAACGTCTATCCCGTTCGGTTGAGGACATGTCAAATCTACGTAGCCTGTGATGTATACGTAAGGTATTTTTACGTTCTCCTTAGCAACGAGTGCAATTTGAGTGGCAACCTCGGGCTGAAGTCCCTTGAGAGCTTCTGGGCCCCGCACGGCTGCATCCTCAAAGACATAGTAAAGACCGTCAAATTTGTCAGCGAGTTGATCATAGAGCGCATCTTTGTCCACCCCCGTAGCGTCAGCTACAAATTCTAGCCACTTTACGGCTTTTTGTTCGCTCTTCCATTCCTGAATTTTAGAGCGTCTCTGATGCTCATTAACGTCCTTGAACGAGAGATCTATGTGGCTGCGACTCGGATCAACGTTCAGGACCTTGCACACGATCTTTTGACCTTCCCTTACGTGATCTCTGATGTACTTTACCCACCCAGACGCAACTTCGGAGATGTGAATTAGTCCCTCCTTCTTGTCGTACTCGTCGAGTTGGACAAATGCTCCAAAGTCGACTACGTTAACCACTGTACAAACGACCAAGTCCCCGATCTCTGGCCAAGCTTTTCTCATAAGACCTCAAGTATTTGTGTCCTTATCTCTGCCCTCCCGCCGCGCGGCTCAACAAGAGTTCTCCCACAGACTATGCAGTTTACTACCGAAGACGCATTGCCGAAAACAATCTGGATATTCTCACAATCCGCACATCTTACGCGCAAGAATTTGCTCACCACTTACACCTCCACTAACTCGAACTTCGATACTCTGAATCCTTTCCTTGTATGCGCTTTGTTACATTCGGTACAGCGATAGCGAACGTTGATGCGCTTAGTTGGTTTATCTCCACCCGGAACCTTGGAAAACTTGCCGAGATTACCAATGCCGCTGCGCCGTTTTTTTTGGCGCGCAATCCACGTTAACGATGATGCGCGCCCTTTTCGCACCTTCTCAACTTCGTGAGTTGTGTGCTTTCGACACACCGGGCATATTGACCTAATCTTCTTTGGCATCTTCAAGTTTATCACCGACTATGATACCCACATGGCGATCGCACAACGCCCGAGCATTCCCCTCAGGCAACAGAACCGAGTCGCCTTCTCCAAGTTTGTAGTTTTCGCCGTCCAGTCCTATGAACGTTGGAATGTCTGACAACACTCGCACTCGGAGATATCTCATATTCCCGCCTTCTCGTATTAAAGTGCTTTCGTCGCCGCGCGGCCCCTGGTTTTCGTCTGCACTGTTCTCCGCTTCTTCATTGGATGCAATCAAGTGCTGAAGTGCCAGTCCTTTCTTCAAAGACTGTTTGATGCTCGAAGCGTCAAGCTCAACGCGATCCGATTCCTGTTTGGGCAGTGCAAAAGTGGTCCCACGGTTTTCATTTAATAGCACGGGCTCGATTGACGGAGCGGCCTCGGCGTCTGATTCCTTTTTTCCGAGTACGCGGTCCCGATAATACGTAAATACCTTATAAACCGAATCGTAGACTTCGGCTTCAGCGTCAGCTAGCGATGCTTCCTCCATGTGCCCTTTTGCCGCGAGCGCCGCCAACTTGATTATTTTCGCAGCGCGTTTATCATAAATTGCATCTGCGACCTGCAGAGCGTTCTCGAGTTCATCTTTTTTTTGCGGATCATCGCTTTTTTTGAGTGAATCCATGTATTCTTTGAACTCGGAATAGAAGCTATTCTTTAATTGCGTCAATCGTCGCGAGCGGCGCTCCTCGTTTCTAATCACTTTTAAGTCGTCGAGATTCATATTCAGCAAGCCCTCGCGCCATGAGATAAACGGCCGTGTGTTCCGGTAACTCTGTTGTACTTTGATCAACCTTAATAGTTTTACCCATAATTTCAGTTGTAGCCGGGGTGAGAATCCTGACCGAAACCGAATTGCCGCCGAAGACGATCGCCTCATTCAACGGTTCAAAGCGACGGAAGTGATCGAGAGTTAAAGGTGTGACCCTAAGGCCAGAGCCGCCGTGCAACGACGTAGGCAGCCGAATGAGTCTCTTTATGTCCGCCGTGACCGGCACATCGATGCGAACCTTCAAGTGCGAGATAGCTTCTCTGATTAGGCTTTTCCATGCGTTTAGCGGAATTAGCTTTGACTCTACCAAAGGTTGGAGCGATTCGTCTTGCGACAGTGTGCCGACAATTTCTTTAGCGCGCCGCTTGCCGATAGCCTTGACTGATGCAAGCTCACTTATAGCAATTTTCGCGTCAAGTCCGCGTATCCGCTTGAAATACTCGTCAATCCACGTCTTTATTCGGATCTCCCAACAACTGGTGTCCTGAGGCATTGCAGTCTTGCTCGACCGTTTCAGTAGATACTCTGCCTCAAGGCCCGTTCCGGTCAAATAATTCACAATCTCGCGTCGTTCGTGACTACCTAGGGTAACTAGTTTCTTTTCCCGCAAATGGACGTGGTAACCACGACCCCCCGAAAACACGATACTGAAGTCCTTCTCATCGAAACCGAAATCGTTCATCAAGAAATCCAACAGTTTCGTGGTTTCATCTTTTACTTCTTGCAGCATGCGCGCATACGAAGGCACAGACTTCGTCAAGAGCTTGTCCGCATCAAGATCGAAGATTAAGTCTGCGCCTTCCCACTTCTTGTCTTGCATGCGTGTTGCGCTCGGATACGCGTAACACGCCGTTGAATGGTACACATGAGCCGGTGCGACTGCGCCCAAATATGCGCGCACTTCTTTCTGCGAGCCAAAAGCTTTGTGGCGTCGCATTACAAGCTTTGGATAGCTTGAGTCAAAAAGAACAAACGCCCATTCTCGTTTCTGGAACTGCGGCGGGAGCCCAATTGGAGCTTTACGATAGTAATCGCCAAATTTTCTCTGGAGGAATCCTTTCGTTTCCGGGTTCACGCGCTTACACCTGACCGCGAGGCGTGGCGAGTTACCGCCACCTTTCTCTTCTCAGCAACTCATGAGCGGCCACAGCGATTGCTCTTCTTGGTTCTAGGATCATCGGTTGTCTTACTGATGCTTAAGTCGCGCTCGGTAATACGAGAGCGGATGAGAGATGCGTTTGCACAGACCAGTGGCCTCCGTGCAATTACCGTAGGTCTCCATCGTTGAACATCCAGGAGGGCTGTAGTCTTTCCCTGACGCTCCCTTTATGTGATCGACCTGATAACGCGTAAGTTCATAGTCGAAATCTGGAGACGTCTGATAGATATGCACGATCTCCTCGGTTTTCATACCTATATTAGCTAAAAAGGAGGTCAACGCGAATCGAGCGGGATGTGAGAGGTTCTGTCCAGCTTTTACTTGCGAAAGCAGCGCTTTCATGCAGGGGGGGCACGCTTCCAAAATCACAGGACCAGAATCGGCAGAGCGCAACGAGACTGCGGACATTGCTTTTTTTAAGGGTGAGGTATAGGGCACAAGTTCTTCGCACATTTTGCTGCTGAGTTTGAGTGGCAGTCCGCGTAACACCTTCAGCCTCACAGCCTCGGCCAAAACCTGAATAATCTCGTTCTTTGCAAGACGTACGTGGCCTCTGTTCAATCGGTTAACAAGGCGCCACTGTGGCCCTCTTAACCTGCCCGTATACTTGATCAAGTCCGTAAAATGCAGTTGAAAAATATTGTTGTCTGCTGATATTGGTATTCCTAAGTCGCCCGGCAGCCTTTCAATGTACTCATCCTGAAGTCGTTCGCCGGCGTTCCGCAACTTTGTAAATGCGTCGTGGGCTTCAGCATTTGCATATCTCTGAACCAGCACAGCTTCGCGAATGCAAGAGACCAACGCCCGCCCCATAACGTAAGAGAAGATCTCAATTTCATCATCGTCGCGCTCGACCGGCTTTGAATGAACGTCGCTGTCGATGGCTCTTGCCACTCGCTGAACGCTTTTGTTGAGGACGCTGGCAGAAAACTCTCCAGTGGTCATGAGAGAGTCAAAGGTCCTCCCGGATGCTTCCACGTAACGTGCTGCCGCAGCCGTATATGGAAAAAGAGCTAGATATTCGTCCATGATTCTAGCGCCGGCCCGGTGCGACCGCTTTTGAGTTTTATTCTTGCTCGATGCGCGGCGCCAAGAGATACGACACAGCACCGTTGCCGTCGGCAAAATCAAATCCAACCTTCAGTGGTATATTCTTGCCCATGTCGAGGGAGACTTCAGAAGCCTTTCCGACTGCTTTGGACATTTCAAGCAAGAATTCAAGACTAAAAAGTGATCTTATTTCATCTGCTTTGCCATCTGTGCGCGATACGTCGATAAGCTGATCTTTTGAAAGTTCAAGGCGCATAGTATCAGCGTCACCAAGAGCCTCCATAAAAAAGTCAGTGTCAGTGCACCCAAGGGCGATATTGTCGCTGACTTTGCCTGCTGCTTTCACCGCCCACCTAAACTCTTTTCCCGTGATGACTACATGTGCAGCAGATTCAACTTTTGGCACTTTGGGCTCCTTCTTTATCGAGTAGGGACTTAACAGTGCGATAGTATACTTAAGATCGCCGAATGACAGGGCCATGCGGTTCTCATCAACAACGATTCGAATGATATCGGTACGATTAGCCAGCTCAAGGATGCCCTGCATTTTCTTGAGATCCAGTGTGACAACCTCATCGTCGGTTTCATAGTTTTCAAAAGCTTTAGCCGACAGTTCAAACTGCACCATCGCCACATAGGATGGATCCGCATTTCTCGCGTACAGGCCATCTTTGCTCAAATGTACTCGCGCTTCATCAACGATGATAGTCAACGCTTCGATGCCGTCTTTCAGAGTCTCTCCGAGAATATCAGCTTTGAACATGATCCGCTCCCTTGTAACCGTCTAAACACCGTATATGTCTGCTCATCACTTTATATCTTTGTTGTTCAGAATTGGGTCGCAACGATAGCCCTCGGCAGAGCAAAAAAAACGGAGAGCAGAGTTCAACTAAGCCCCGAGTCGCTTCTCTCGGGGGAAACGTACCGAACGCTGCCTGCGCCTTGCCCTAAACCCTCATCTAAACGGACGCTGACTTCTGTTATGGTGCTGAGATCGAGCTTGTTACACAGCTCATCGAGAAGAAAGCAACAAAGATCTTCAGCGCTCGCCGAATTGATGGGGAGCATAACTACATCCTCTCTCGGGAAGCAGTAGCGTTTCCCGCATTTGCCAACCGTGACTGAGACATCTCCAGCACGGGTGGTCTGTATCCGGACGTCTGCATCTCGAGATGCGAGCAGAATCTTATGATCAAGAGCTTCACAAATCTCTGCAACATCTTTTTTGAGGTCTTCAAAGTCCATTACAAAATCGTGGATCTGCGCGCCGACGATCGTCGCACTCATTGCATACGTATGCCCGTGCAAGCGGCCGCATTTCGGGTGATCTGGAATGAAATGGCACGCTGAAAATCGGAGCTTTGCCTGCCACCCGTCAAGCTCTATCCACATAGATCGGTCCGTGCCGGCTGCGACGTTTCTTAAGTGCTTCATTTTAGTGTTGCTGCACTTGTCTATTAGTAGGGTAGTATATAAAAGCCGTCTGGCTGCCCATAATGCTTTTTATTCTGCGCGCGCCCTATCAACTAGAATGAAAAGCCTTGAGAAACGGCGAAAGGACTATTACTACCGGCGGGCGAAGTCAGAAGGATATCGATCACGCGCTTCTTTTAAACTGCTCGAAATTCAAGAGCGGTACCACATCATACGACGCGGAGATATGGTCGTTGATTTGGGCGCCGCCCCTGGCGGATGGCTCCAAGTGATCCGCCATTTGGAAGCGTCTGCCATAGCCGTTGATCGACAGCAGATCGCTCCGCTGCAGGGGGTGACGCCTATTCGAGGCGACCTAACTTCCCCAGAAATTGTGACTAAAATACAGGAGATTGTAGATGCTGTAGATGTCGTCATATCGGATGCTGCTCCGAATCTAAGTGGTGCATGGAGCCTAGACCACGCGCGATCAATCGACCTTTCAGCCTGCGCCTTAGAAATCGCCAAATGCGTGCTGAAACCCGGCGGCAATTTCGTGGTTAAAGTTTTCCAAGGGGACCTCTTTGACACGTTTACGCGCGAGGTAAGCGCGTATTTTCAATTTGTCAAAGCGTTCAACCCGCGAGCATCACGAAAGCAAAGCGCCGAAACATACGTAGTAGCTAAGCGTTACAGCCCTCAGAAGATCGCTTGATCAAGCTGAGGCGTTGAGCGTTGAGCAACGTGTGTGCTAAATTCACAGGGATGTCCGAGCCACGAGATGCTGACGTAAAACTATTTATTCACGTATCAGAAACTAGTCGTTGTATTGCAGCTACGGACCCAAAAAAAGATTCTTTTCTGAACGACGCACTGACGTCTGCGAGTAATGGCACAAAAAAGCACAACTGGCGTGATGACGAGGCTCTTGCTCATTTATTTGGTGATGACAGTAGCATATGCTTTTTTGCGAATTCCGGTTGGTCAAGCCATGAACTATGTCCTTGGGGGCTTGGTTACCACCCTCTACGTTCCCCTTTTCATCACGATCCTTCTGCTTTCGGTCATCACGGGCTCTTACTCGTCTTTGCTGCTAAACCGCTTCGTCGATCAAAAGCAGTTAAAACAGTCTCAAGCAAAGATGAGGGAATTTCAGAAGGTCTACCGTGAGGCCCAACTGGCCGGAGACAAAGGCAAACTGAAAAAGCTCGAGAAAGAACGTGCTGAAGTGATGGAGCTTAGCATGGACGTTCAAGCACAGACCATGAGGCCTATGCCATACATACTGATCATCTCGCTGCCGCTTTTTGGCTGGTTAAGTTACACAATGTCGAAAGCAAGTTCCTGGCCGATCCAGGTGTCAACTGAAATCAGTTTACCCTATTTTGGAACGCTGCCGTACACTCAAGGTGTCATCCTCGGTTTTCCGGTTTGGCTTATTTGGTACCTAGTTTGCTCACTCGTCTTTACTCAAGTCATTCGCAAGACTTTGGGAATGTGACTGCTGGCAACAGGCAGAGCTCAGCAAGTTTCTTGTCAGATCTCCCGAGCGTTGTCGCCGCTGTCTTCAAAAGGACCGTCCCGGTTCTATACTCAACCGTGATTAAGTCGGGCTTTCTCGCTCTCACAGCTCAAATCAAGCAGCACCTGCTTCAGCGTGTTTGCGTCAGCGTCCGTCTTAATCGACGTGCCCGAAAAGTGAGTTCTCGATGCACGACAACCGACGGCGCGCAGTCCGCTTACGAGCGTTTCAATAGGAACCGGTGGACACTTGAGTTCTCTCAGGAGCTTGTGGTAATCAAAAAAAGTTACCGTATCAAGCTCATTTAGGCACAGTGTTATGATTTTCGCGGACCGCATCTTGGTGCCAAAAACACCGGTCTCAATGTTTTCAAGAACTTGCTGGCAGAATTTTTGATCGTGTAGAGTCCCCAGCCAGAGAGGTCCGGCCACGGCAAGTTTTGCACCGCAAAACGCACAGTCGAAGCGCAGGATAGGAAACAGCCCGGAGAGCACATAGCGATTTCCGCAAGCAAAACAGTGCGCTATGAATCCCATCGACCTGACACACTCATTGGCAAGCTCGGCGCCGCGATCGAGAAGCAAATATGCCCGATAGTAGTGCTCGGTTGCGTGTGCGAGGACTGGCGTAGCAGATTTATCATATTTGACAAGCTCTCGAATGATTGTACCAATGAGTATGCGTATCCCTGTTTCAGCGTGATACTCTGTGTTCATAGGCAGCGCGGAATACCTCCTCACGCCGGCACTAAAATGAGCGCCACTTAGAGGGGCCGTGTCCGTCGCGGTCACACAAAGCATCTTGCTGGCTGATCGGCACGCTGCGTCAACAAAAGGGGCTGGGGATCCGAACGGATCTACGTCTATCACGTTGAACCTAGCTTCTGACATCAAAGCGTTCGCATCACGGTGCTCCACGTGGACGTTCTGCTGCAGTCTTTTCGCGTTCCTCTTGACCAGCTCATAAGCTGCGAGGTTATAATCGTTGACCGTGACCTCGGCCTGTGCCTCGTTCGCAACTCTGAGACCTCGTATGCCACAACCCGCGAGCGCATCTAGATATGTGAGCCTGCTATTGTCGCGTTGATTATCGTCAAACGCCTGCATGCAAGCAACGCTTATGTCTCGGCTTAACTCCATTCGTGGATTGTAGAAGACCGGTGCCGATGATGGGGGGTACGACGCATTTGGATCCAAGCGCGGCACTAAAACAGAAGTTTGGCCTTCAAGAGCAAGCCTCGTTCGCACAACTAGGACTAAGTTTTGTAAATCTTAAGGTTTTTCATCCGCCGCGCAATTCGCTCGCGTTCGTGCGCGCGTCGAGAAACACCGAGCGGAAACCGGACAAACGCGTGTTAACGAACCCTCTCAAACTTCCAGTGATCGACCAGTGGTGCAGTGGCATCGACGCCTATCTTCGTTGTCGTGCCGTCGCTTCCAGTACGCGGGTCAAGGGACGATCCGCGAACGTGTGGGATAACCATAACATCTAAATCGCCTTTGACGCGGGTGGCAATTGCAAATTCTATGTCATCAGTGTCATAGACATCAATGTCCTCATCGACCACTACAACGTGTTTCAAACTCGTGTGAGCCGCAAACGCTGCCATGATCACATTTTTTGCATCCCCCTCAGTCTGTTTCTCTATTTGTATAACAGCGTGCAGATAGTGCCGTCCTCCTGCCGTTAATACTACATTCTTCACTTTTGTCACGTTTTTGCACGCATTGTATATCTGCGGTTCATACGGAATGCCCATCAAAAGCGAGTGTTCGATGCCTGCTGGCAATATGGAGTGATAGATGGGGTCTCTAGCCGACACCATTCTCGTTACTTCGATAACCGGTTCAGGTCGAACGACGTCATAAGTACCCGTAAGATCCACAAAAGGACCTTCATTTGTAGTTCTTGTTGGGCTTATTTGTCCCTCCAAAACTATTTCGCTTGGCGGGACAGGGATCCCATTTTCACATTCAATGAGGGTCTGAGCCGTTCCCTTCAGTGCGGCCGCATAGTTGAATTCGAGGCCACACGGGACTCTCGTTGTGGTTGCAAATAGCGTGACAGGATCGACGCCTATGGCGATGGCGATGTTCAGAGGCTCGGCTTTTTTTACAGATGCTTTATGCATCAGATACGTGTGGCGCGGCGGCACAAGCCTCACGGCTAACGAAGTTTTGTCAATGACCATCATGCGATGAACTGACGCGTTTATTCTGTGACCATATTTTGCCACCAAAACGCCTGCGGTGATGTACGGTCCGCCATCGCGCTCGAAAAACTTCATTATAGGCAACTTGCTCAGATCCGGAGTGCGTTCCAAGTCCCACGCAAGGTCTTGCACTACCGTTTTTCCGGTTGCCGCCGCGCTCAAAAGCTTATGCATGAGCCCTCGTTCGTCGACGTTGAGCGCTTGGGCGAGTAGCGCGCGCGAGGCCAAGAGATTTACGATGGCTTGAGAGCCGTCAATGCGTTCGAACAGTACCGGTCCTCGTCCTCGGGCTAGGCGCGGCGCTTGCAATATCGGCGAAACGGGCTTAGTTATGACTTCGAGTTGTCCCGAGTCCTTTAAATGCTGAATGAAGCGTCTCACTTAGTCACCCCAGCGTCGTGACACCGAGTGGTCAAGCTGCAACAGGTCGAGCACCCGGGCAACCAGAGCGTCAATGAGCTCTTCGATCGTAGTCGGACGTGTGTAGAACCCCGGGCTGGCGGGGACTATTACAGCTCCACATTGCGACAATTTGAGCATGTTGCTCAAATGAATCCCGCTCAACGGCGTTTCACGCACAACCAATATGAGCCTCCTATGTTCCTTTAAACATACATCTGCCGCGCGCGCTACAAGGTTGGAAGAAACGCCGTGTGCGATACTTCCAAGCGTCTTCACGCTGCACGGAATTATCACCATGCCATTACTGATGTGGGAACCGCTTGCAATAGGCGCAGCGAGGTCCATTTCGTCGTACGTGCGGTTGACTAGCGACGTGACGTGGTTCAAGCTGTAGTTAGTCTCAATATCTATAAGCTGCTGGCCACTTTTGGTTACAACAAGCTGCGTGTCAACGCCGAGTTGATTCAAAACCTCCAGCAGCCGAACGCCGTACTGTACTCCACTCGCCCCGGTAATGGCAACTATTATCGTCATTTGAGAGCCTCGATAAGTTCATCAACAAGCGAAAATGATGCGTCAACAATCTCTGCCACTTGCCCCTTAGATGCGTCGTCGACGTGAATCCCGACAACCACGACGCAGCTCTGCCGCAATTCCTTCGAAATTCGCAAAGCGGCTTCTTTAGCGATGATGTCGTCGCGATGATTGGGAACAGCTAACACCGAAGCAAACGACCTCCTGTGAAATCCGCCCAGCGCAACGGCGCCCACGTGCGCTTTTCCCCCCACCAACGTGACGAGCAAGTCTTTTCCCACGCGGGTTGCGTGGGCCCTCAAATCTGCTGAGCCTGCGTTCCTCGTCAAAACAACGTGACCACGAGACAAATATCTACTCCCGCTTACAGTTTTTGGCAAATCAAGGGCTTAAGCAAGGCGACCGTTAGGTGGCTACGACCACACCACCTCTAATTCTATCGTGCTCTCAGTCTTAAGGCTTTTGTGTTTGTCGCCTGCACGGCGCAACTGTTGAGACTGCTATTAACGTCCTTGTCTAGACATCGAATAGTTTCGCCGCAGATCATGCCGCAGCACGGGCACTGGTCATCCGCGCCTTGCTCAACTCTCGAGTCTGCAAACAACGCAGTTCGCGAAGCGCATGAAAAACCCATTTATTCTAGAAAAGCTCACTGGAACGTCAGGGAAGAACATTGTTATTCTTATCGGGCGGAACCGGTAGCCCTAAGCTGCTCCGCGGGCTGCTTTTCTACTGTTCTGGCACTCAGCTGACCGTCATTGCTAATACTGGAGATGATATCTGGATCTCGGGCAATCTTGTTTGTCCGGACCTTGACACAGTTATCTACACTGCAGCGGGAATTGTGAGCGAACGGTGGTGGGGTATCAACGGGGATACTTTCCGTACCCACGAGAGACTAGCTAGCTTAGGACACAAAGAAGCGCTTATGATCGGCGAGCTTGACAGAGCTATTCATATTTTACGCAGCGACTTTCTGCGACGAGGCGCAACGCTAACTGATGCAACCCTTGCGATGTGCGCTTCGTTCGAGGTATCTGCTACGGTCCTCCCGATGACGGACGATTTCGTGCCTACAACGATCGTCACGGACAACGGCGAGATGCATATCCAAGATTTTCTAGTGAGATATCAGCAAACCCCGAGCGTTTCGCGGGTGAGGTGCCGGGCCGGCAAAATGACCACAGAAGTAAAAACTGCGCTAGACGAACATCGTTCCGTTGTGATTGGGCCTTCAAATCCGATCTCAAGCATAGGGCCTATTCTTGACGTAAACGGAATGCGGCAAGTCCTTAAAGACCGATTTGTCATTGCGGTTAGTCCAATCATACGGAGCGAGCCGATAAGCGGGCCTGCGGGAAAGTTCATGGAATCGCGTGGACTTCCGGTTAGCTCTTCAGGGGTTGCGGAGTTCTATAGCGACTTCTTGGACGTCTTGATCGTCGACCTTCGCGACGACATTTCTCAAAGCGATTTGCCGGGCGATATTGAACTGCTCCGCGCGGATACGATTATGTACGGCATAGAGCAAAGCAAAAACCTCGCGACAGAGATCGTGCAACTACTTGCACCCCAAAGGTAAGGCACCTGTTAAGAGCGGAGTCGGCGTCTGCAAAGTAAAATTAAATAGCAGCAAAATACAATATTCAACGTCCGTATCACTACTTGCCCATTTCAGCGCAGCGAGTGAGTCTTGGTACGCACAGAGGTTTCATCGTGTCTCAAGTAGCCTTTCAACTGACGATCGGCGACGTCCACATCCCGAATCCTTTGGTTCTCGCGTCGATGGCTGGACTAACTAACAGCTCGTTTGCTATCTCGCGGGGCGTTGGACTAGCAATTCTCGGTGGATACAACCTTGACGCGCCAACCATCGAAGCAGCTAAAGAGCTCGTCAAGAAGGGACGA
>Ga0208034_1000216_pt1 | contig 53960 bp, 44 predicted proteins | sample June2015DPH_8_10_FD_184699 | JGI IMG/M metagenome (GOLD analysis project Ga0208034, IMG submission 184699) | Peatland microbial communities from SPRUCE experiment site at the Marcell Experimental Forest, Minnesota, USA - June2015DPH_8_100... | ecosystem: Environmental > Terrestrial > Soil >...
TCTTCTGCCGCAGCTCGTCGATGTCGCGCTGTCCCTCGTCCTGCTCGCCCAATTCCTTCTGGATGGCCTTCAACTGCTCGCGCAGGTAGTAGTCGCGCTGCGACTGCTGCACCTGGTCCTGCACCTCAGTCTGGATCTTGGCGCGCAGTTGCTGAACCTCGATCTCCTTGGCCAGCAGCTTGTTCAGCTGTTCCAGCCGATCAGCGATGCCCGGTGTCTCCAGCAGAAGTTGCTTGTCGTCCGTGGTAAGGAACGGAAGCGAGGACCCCACGAAATCCACCAGCCTGGACGGTTCCTCGATGTTCGCGGCAATCGTCTTCAATTCGTCCGAAAGAGTCGGCGACTCCGAAACGATCTGCTGGAACTGGCCCACTACGTTGCGTACCAGCGCCTCAAACTCAGGCGAAGCCGCCTGCTCGGCGTCCTCCAGCGTCTCCACCTCGGCCACCATGAACGGCTCCGACTGGACGAACCTTAGCAGCCGAACCCGGCTTACGCCCTCGGTGAACACAAACCGGCTCTGGTTGGGCATGCGCACAACCTTGTGCACCGTGGCCAGCGTTCCCACCGTGTGCAGGTCAGCCGGCTTGGGGGCGTCAAGGCGCGGGTCAAGTTGCGCCGCCACCACAATTGCGCGCTCCTCACCCAGCGACTCAATCAACTGGATGGAGCTTTCCCGGCCCACCGTCAACGGCAGGACAGCGTGAGGAAACAGCACCGTGTCGCGCACCGGCAACACGGGTATCTTCCGCGCTCCCGAACCGCTCCGTGTGGAGGCGTCAATTGCGGGTCTGTTCGGCTGATTTGGCATTGAGTGTCCTCGTATCAACTTTCCTTCATTAGATAACTCATAAACCGAAAAGATGCAAATCCTTCCCCATCCTCTGGCTTTACCAGCCCCTTGTGCTACATGCCTCACCCGCTTCGGGTTCCCCGTGGGTCACCAACCGCCTTGAGCGTCTTTATCAAATGCCCCTACAGCGGTTCTCAAGTCGCTGTAAGGCGGAGGTGCGACCGCTAAGCGCTTCTTCCTCAACAAAAAGCCACCCCGCACAACACCGCAAATGCCGGATATCAACTGGAGAACCGCTCTAAACGCTGCACGCCGCTGCCCAGTACTCACGGCCTCCGGCGCGGATTCTCTAAGGGCTATCTCTTTCGATGCCGGACGGTCCATCGCCGTTCGTCGGGTCTATCGGCGGAAAAATCCGGAATGTGAGGGGGCCTGGAATGTAAGGGTATCTGGCTGGCGCTTTTGGACCTCGCATCCCGCCCGGCGGGCAGGGCCAACCCCGCCTGGGCTACGGCTATTGCCGCGGGGGCGCGATCAGCGGAGGCGCGACCGGCGGATTGGAATCGCCTTCTTTTTCCTGCCGGATGGCCGACTCGATGTGCTCCCAGACCTCGTCCGGGGGTTCCACACTGGGGAACAACTGCCGGGCCGCCTCGGCAATGGTTTTCAGATCCTCCAGCAAGGCGCGGCACCTCTCGCAGCTCTGCAGGTGAGGATGGGTAGTGGCATCTGCCCCTGAGCCGACGAGCTCGGGCAGTTGCATCTGGAACTCCGCGCAGCTCAACTTGCCGGGATCGCCCGTCATGGCTGCTCCTCCTGGCTGTTTTGCGCGCGCAGGGCCTCGCGAAGCTTCAGGCGCGCTTTGTGCAATTGCGATTTGCTGTTGCCGATCGAGCAGTCCAGCATCGAAGCAATCTCATTATGCTCAAAACCCTCCACATCGTGAAGGATAAAGATCAGCCGGTAGCCGGCCGGTAACTCCGCCACTGCACGCTCCAGGGCCAACCGGTCGATCGCTCCCGTTAACGTCAGATCGGGAGCTCCAAAGCTGCGGCTTGGGCCCTCGTCAGGAGTCGGCTCCGTGGCCTCGTCAAGCGACACCAATGACAGCCCTTTTTTGCGCAGTTGCATCAGTACCACGTTAATCGCGAGCCGGTGCAGCCACGTGGAGAACGCGGAGTCGCCGCGGAACGTGGCGATCTTCCGATGCAGTTGCAGGAACGCCTCCTGCGTCAGGTCCTCGGCCTCGGCAACATTGCCCACCATGCGCAGGCAGAGCGAGTAAATCCGGCGTTTATGCAGCGAATAAAGCTGGGCAAATGCCTGGTGATCGCCGGCCTGCGCGCGCGCCAGAATCTCGCCGTTGCTCGCGTTCCCTTGACCTGAAGGCGCAGGAGTCGCGCCTTCGCGCGCTTTGGCAGCGGTTGACGGGTCAGTCTCGTGACTGGGTCGGACTCGGCCCGGCGCTTGCGTAGGGGAAAAAGGGTTAGGCATGCGCTTCCTTGGGGAGAGTTGTTTAAACCTTGTTCAGGTTCGCGATCACAAAGCCAGACTTCTTCTATCCTGAATATACAGCCCTGCATTCGTCCATCCCATGTGACGAGCCGTCCGTGCGGGGCCGATACTCCGATTGAGCTGCACGCTCGTCCACCATAACCGAAGCTGGTAAGCAGCGTCCCTATTTGCAGGCACTGACCTTCGGCGCGCGACCGTCGCCCGTCCTGGTGGGAGCTGAGCGTTGCAGAATCCGATAGTGGGTCAGTTGGGATGTGCCGTGAAAGGGCGCGGCGAGTTCACTCGCGCCGCAAATGCCGCAGAAACGAACAAGGGCTTCAGCCCCCGAGGGAATACTTCTCCAAACTGACCCACTAGCCAGAATCCCTCTGGTTTTGCTGTAGCTTCCTTCATCGTTAGTATAAGGGGTAGCGGCTAGGATTGGCTGGGCGCAAACGACAAGCAGCAAAAGCAGGTGCGCTTTGAGAGCGCGTGTTCAGCCCATCACGTTTTTCACTAACATGCACGACTGCCGCATTTTTCCATTCAGCATGCTCCTCCTCGCAAAGCCGGCAGCAAGGTGCGGCACTCACCGGGGCCCCCACCAGCATCTTTTACTTGGTGCGGCGAATCGCCCGGGCCTTCGCCAACCGGCCTCCACCTGCCCATCCTCGCCCTCCTGGACAACGCCAATTCGCCCTCCGCATTGGAACCCGCTACTGCGCGTCTTGCTCGTCTCGATCCTCATTTGCGCAACGGGCTCAATGTGCTCCGGCTGGTGCCAGTCGCTGGTCAGCCCTTCCACACCAGCCGTTGGTGCCGCTGCACCAGCCGCCTTTCCTGCTTCCGACCAGGCCGGCGATGCCGTTGCGGCGTGGGAGGGTCTGCCAGTGCGCCGCATCTCCTTCGATGGAATTCCCGCCGAGCGCCTGGCCCCGCTTCCCGGCCATCTCGCTCAGGCTGAGGGAGCGCCGCTCACAGCCGATAACCTCAGGCGGAGCCTTCGGCAGATCTACGCGACCGGGCTTTATGACACCATCGAAGTCGAGGCCTCCCGCGAAGGCGACGGCATCGTCTTGACCTTCCTCGGAACTCCGCGCACGTTTATCGGCACCGTAACCGTCGACGGCGCCACAGGGCCCACGATGAACACGCAGCTACAGCGCGCCTGCCAGCTCGAGGCGGGAACGCGCTTCACCCAGGCCAAGATGTCGCGGGCGCTCGAGCAGATGCGCTTCACGCTTCAAGAAAACGGCTTTCACGAATCGGCCATTACGCATACCGTCACGCCCCGCCCCAATCAACAGCTCGCCGACATTGCCTTTCGCGTGGCCTCGGGACCGAGAGCGCGTGTGGGAAAGGTCGCCGTCACGGGCGACTCGGGGATGACCCTCGATACATTCCGCCATCTTGCGGGCCTACGCAGCGGGGCTCACCTCGATCACGACACAGTCAATCACGCCCTCGACGGCGTGCTCCGCGCGTATCAGAAGGAGGACCGGCTCGAAGCGGAAGTCAAGCTCGTCTCCGCCCAATACAATTCCTCCACCAAGTCCATGGACTATAGCTTCTCCGCCACTCGCGGGCCCGTCGTTAAGGTGGATGTGCAAGGCGCCAACCTCGACCATGAGCGCATCAAGCGCCTCGTTCCGATCTATGAAGAAGGCAGTGTCGACGAGGACCTGCTGAACGATGGCAACCGCCGCCTGCGCGACTATTTTCAGCGTCTCGGCTACTTCGACGCCCGGGTCGATCACGAACGGCAATCAACCGCAAGCAGCCAGGTCAGCATTCTCTACACCGTCCAGCTCGGAACGCGCCGCCGCGTCGACAAAGTCTCCATCACCGGAAACCAGTTCTTCTCGACGGCGACGCTCATGGACCTTTTGAGCGTTCATGCCGCCGGCGTTCTCGACCGCCATGGCGTATATAGCCAGGCCCTCGTGTCGACCGACATAAGCGCGATCGAGTCCGTGTATCAAAACAACGGCTTCGCACAGGTCAAAGTTACGCCGGAGACGAGCACTCCCGAGACAGTGGCCGCCGATAACACACCTCCCTCCGGTTCAGCGGGACCGCAGGTTGCCATCGAGCGAACTGCCCCTCTCGACGTCACCTATCACATCTCTGAAGGCCCGCAGTTGCGCGTGGGCACGCTTCAAATTGAAGGCAACGACCATATACCCCCGGCCACGCTGACGGCGCTTATGAACACCGCTCCGGGCCAGATGCTTTCACCTCGCAACCTGGCCGGTGACCACGACGCAATCCTCACCGAGTACTACAGCCGCGGATTTGACCAGGCCGCTGTCACCGTCACGCAGCAGCCCGAGCCTGCGGATGCCGCAAAGGTCGACGTGGTCTTCCACGTGCATGAAGGCGAACAGATCTTTGTCCGCGACGTGTTTCTCACCGGCCTCGAATTCACGCACCCCCAGACTGTGGCGCGAGCGATTACCATCCATGCCGGCGATCCGCTCAATCAGACCGCGCTTTCTGATACGCAGCGCAATCTCTATTCCTACGGTCTCTTCAGCGAAGTGAACACCGCCGTCGAAAACCCCGACGGCGCCGCACCCGAAAAGACGGTTCTCCTGCAGGCCGTGGAGGCGCGGCGCTGGACATTGACCTTGGGCTTCGGCTTTGAGACGCAAACCGGCCAGCCGCAAAACAACTGTTCGGGATTGACGGTGCGAGGCGTCTCTTGCAGCCCCAACGGCAAAACCGGCGTCAGCCCCCGCGTGCTTGCGGACTTGACCCGAAACAACCTCTTCGGTCGCGAGCAGTCGGTCTCTTTGCAAGGCACCTACGGTTTGCTTGAGCAGCGCATCGGCATCCTCTACCAGGTTCCGCATTTTGAAGGCAACCGGGACTTCGCTTTCACCTTCTCCGGCGGCTACGCCAACAGCGAAGATGTTTCAACCTATGTCGCTTCCCGCCTCGAGGGAGCCATCCGCGCTACCGAAAACTTCAATCGGCCCGAGTCGGCGCTTTCGCGGGCCAACACTTTCATCTACGAGATCGACTTCCGCCGGGTGAAAGTGGCCGCGAGCAGCCTGCAGGTCTATCCCGGCGAGATCTCCTTGCTGTCGACGGCAACGCGCGTAGGTGGTCCAGCCTTCACCTGGATTCGCGACACGCGCGACGAACCCACTGACGCCCGCCGCGGCACCTACACCAGTTTTCAGGAGTTTCTCTCCGATCGCATCTTCGGCGCGCAGGCGGAGTTCAACCGCATCGACGTCTCCAACTCCAGTTACTACGGCTTCGACAAAGGCCTTTTCGTGCTTGCGCGCAACACGCGCTACGGCCAGATTCGCGCCTTTGGCAACGGTTCCAGCGCTTTCATCCCACTGCCCGAGCGGCTCTACGCCGGTGGTCCGGTTTCCTTGCGCGGATTCTCGCAGAATGCCGCCGGGCCGCGTGATCCCGAGACCGGCTACCAGATCGGCGGTGCGGGCGCGCTCATCAACAGTACGGAGCTCCGTCTGCCGCCTCCTACTCTGCCATGGTTTGGCAACTCGATCAGCTTCGTCATCTTTCACGACATGGGCAACGTGTTCACGAACGCCGGGGATGCATGGGCCAGCGCAATCCGCGTGCGCCAGCCCAACAGCGGCGCCTGCAGAACGCTCACAAATGGCACTCCAGCGAACCCGCCCGTACCAAACGGTCCCGATACGTCGACGGGCCAGCAGGGTTTGTGCAGCTTCAACGACTTTTCCCATTCGCTCGGTGTGGGCCTGCGCTACCACACGCCGGTCGGGCCGATTCGCTTCGACGTAAGCTATAACCTGAATCCGCCCATCTACCCCGTGAACATCAATTATTCAACCTCGATTACGTCGACAACTCCTCTCGGCCCCTATACTGCGCCGTACGTGGGCCAGGCGCCGCACATCAACTTCTTCTTCAGCCTCGGGCAGGCCTTCTGATGCGCAGATTCACTCGAACCCGGACTCGAAGCTCCCGCGCACCGGCGGCGGCCCTCCTCCTCGCCGCGTCTCTAAGCGCAACCCTTGCGGTTCAGGCGCAACAACCAAACTCCTCGCCGCCCGTCGTCCTCGACCGCGTCGTCGCCGTCGTCAACAAGCGCGCCATCCTCGCCAGCGACCTCGATGAAGAGGTTCGCTTGTCCATCCTCGACTCCACCCGGGTTGGACAAAGCGATCTCACCCGGCAGCGCGCTCTCGATCAATTGATCAGCCGCACCCTCATCCAGCAGCAGATTCGGCAGGAAGATTTGCAGGCCATTGAGCCTTCGCAGGAAGAGGTCGATGCCAGGATTGGCGAGCTGCGCAAACAACTGCCTGCCTGCGTCCGTCAAAACTGCGCCTCCGACGCGGGCTGGAAGGCATTCCTCGCCGCGCATGGGCTTACGCCGGGGCGCGTCGACTCGTATTTCCGCAACCGGCTCGAGATCCTTAGCTTCATCGAACTTCGATTCCGCCAGGGCATCCAGATCTCCGAGCCGCAGATTGACGACTATTACCGCAACATTCTCCTGCCGCAGTATACGTCCGGTGAATCTTTCCCGCCGCTCGATCAGGTGGCGCCCCGCATTCAGGAGATTCTGCTTGAGCAGCAGGTCAATGCGCTCTTCGACGCGTGGCTCAGGAATCTGCGCGAGCAGGGTGACGTTGAGGTGCTCGATCCGGAATTCGAATCCGCCGAGGCTCAGGGCGCCAGAGGAGGTGCAGGACCATGAGCGATCGTGAGCCGATGCCCAACTCGCCTGAGCCGCCCGCTCCGCGCACGCCTCCGCCGGGCGGTGCGCGCTCTCGAGTGCGCCGCTTCTTCCTCCGTCACCTTCCCATCACCGTGGCTGGCGCACTCGTTTTGCTCGTTCTCGCCGCAGTGGGCCTCTATTTCGTCGCCAGCTCCTCCGCGTTCGAAAACATGGTGCGCAAGCGCCTCATCGCACAAATTGACGCGTCGACCGGCGGCCGGACCCAGATCGCGTCCTTTCACTGGCGCCTGCTCCACCTTGAGGCTGAAGCGGATGGCCTGGTCATTCACGGCACCGAAGATCCCGGCGAGGCGCCATACGCCGAAATCGACAGTTTGCGCGTGCAGTTGAGCGTGTTGGGCTTTTTCAGCCCTCGAATTCTCCTGCGCGACCTTGAGATTTCCCGGCCCCGGCTGCACTTCATCGTCTATCCCGACGGGTCGACCAACCAGCCCCGCCCGCACCGCACGAAAGAACGCAGCAAGTCCGCCCTGGACACGCTCTTCGACCTCAAGGCGAGTCAACTCTCCGTCGAGCAGGGCATGCTGGACTACGACAACCGCGCCGCCGACTTCGACACTCAAAATCGTTACCTGCCGCTCGACTTCAAGGCCGACGACCTTTCGCTCGTGCTCAGCTACGTCCCTGCCACATTCCGCGCGCCCGAGCGCTATCACATCGGCGCCGCGGCCACCGATCTTACGCTGGCTCGCAATCTGCCGCGCAAAAAGAGCCCGCCCGTCGAAGGCAAGCTCCAGCTCGCGCTCGATCTCCAGCGCAATCGCGTTTCCTTGACCAGCTTCGAGCTCACGGCGCATAGCCGTTCCGCAAAAGACCGCACACTCCAGGTCACCGGCGCTCTCGACGATTTCAACCACCCGCGCTGGCAAGCCAAAGTTGCCGGCGACCTCGATATGCAGCTCCTCGATCCGATCACGGGCTATCCCGACGCGCCTCAGGGCATCGCTCATCTCCACCTCGCCGCTGATGGCCTGGCCGCCCAGTTCCACATCGCCGGAACCGTGCACGTCGATGGTGGCTCCTACACCGGCGCCGGCATCACCGCCACTGGCGTCAATCTCGATGCTCGCGTCGACGCCGATTCCCATCAATTGCAGATCACGCAAATTGTCGCGCGTTTGCGCCAGGGCGGCCAGATCGAAGGCACGGTCGCTCTTGAGCCTTGGCTTCCGCACCCGCGGGTCATGCCCGCGCAAATCGCTGCTCCGAGGCCGGAGCACACAAGACCCGACCGCAATGTGCTTGTCCGCGCCGAGCCCCCCACCATTCCCGTCAACGGCAAAGTCACGGCTCAGTTCAACGATGTTGCTCTCGACACCGTCCTCGGTATTGTCTGCGCGCCCCAGTTCCGCCGCCTTGGTTTTGACGCTCGCATGAACGGCCCCGCAGTCGCCACCTGGTCCAATGGCGATTACCGCAGCGTCGCCGTCTCCTCAACTTTTGCCCTGACCCCGTCACCGCGGACACCGGCCGGTGAAGCGCCGGCATCGGGTGTCATCGATGCCACCTATACGCAGCGCAATGGCGGCGTCGACCTGCGCAAGCTCCAACTGCACTTGCCGGCGAGCGACCTTGAGGCCCAAGGCGCCCTTGGCGCTTATCCGGTCTCGCGCGCCTCCTCATTCACCATCGACCTTCATTCGCACGATCTGTCGGAATTCGACACCGTGCTGCGAAGCCTGGGGCTGAAACGCAACGGCAAAACGGGAATCGCCGCCCTGCCCGTGGCCCTCACCGGACAGGCCGATTTTCACGGTTCGTGGACCGGCTCATTGATCAAGCCGCATATCGCCGGCTCGTTGAAAGCGACCGGGTTGGCCCTTGAGATTCCGGCCGGAGCCGATCCGAACCAGCCGCGCCTCGTCCAACTCGATTCGGCCGACGTCGAAGGCAGCTATTCGCCCGCCCGGATCGCCATCGGGCACGCGGAGCTCACCCATGGCGCCTCCCGCCTTGCGCTTACGGGAACGCTGGACTCCGCGCCAGGCACTTCGCCTGAGTACGACGGCAACTCCGTTCTGCATGCGCGCGTCGACGCAACCAATATCGACGTCGCCGATGTGCAGCCTTTTCTCGCCGCAAGCGGCGGCAGCCTGCCCGCCGCCGGCACATTCAACGCGCAATTCCAGGCAGACGGCCCGCTTCGTGATCCGGCCGGTTCCGGCTCAGCCGCGATGGATCGCGCCACCATCTACGGCGAATCGGTGACGCAGCTCCGAGTCGCGGGCGCGATCGCCAATCATGTCCTCAAGCTGTCATCCGCGCGGTTCATTGAGGCGGGCGGCACGGTCGCCGCATCGGGAAGCTACAACTTCAGGACCGGAACCTTCGACGTCGATGCCCGCGGCTCCGCAATCGATCTCTCCCGGATCGGCTGGGGCGTGCGGCGGAACCTTGAGGCGGCAGGCAAGCTTCAATTCTCTGTCACCGGCACAGGCTCGCTAGACGATCCGCGCCTCACCGCCCACGCGGCCGTCGACTCCTTGACCCTGGGGGGACAGCGCTTCGGCGCATTCGAGGTGTCCGCGAACACCGCAAGCCATTCCCTCGCTTACAACGCAACCACTCAGTTGCAGGGAGCCGATTTGCGGCTGCAAGGCCAGACGGCGCTCCAGGGCCTCCATGCAACGCAGGCCCGGCTCGAGTTCTCAAAGTTCAACATTGGCGCCCTCCTTCGCATGGCGCACGTTGAGGCCTTCACCGCCGAATCCGCGCTCCAGGGAACGGTCACCATCGAAGGGCCGCTTTCCGATCTCAAGCAGCTTCGCGGCGATGCCCGGCTTCAGCAGTTGGCCGTCACCATTTCCGGCGTCCACCTCTCCAGCGATGGCGGCGCGCACGCCACGCTCGCCAACGGTCAGATTCGTCTCGATCCCCTGCATGTGACCGGCGAAGATACCGACCTGCGCGCGCAGGGCTCTCTCGCGCTCGAGGGCGCGCAACAAATCGACCTTGCTGCCAATGGCTCCTTCAACCTGAAGCTGGCCGAGTCGCTCGATCCTGACCTGACCGCGCGGGGCGTCACCACCTTCCAGGTTGAGGCGCACGGCCCCCTGCAGCATCCCGATCTCCAGGGCCGCGTCACCTTCCAGGACGGCTCGCTTTCACTCGAAGATCTTCCCAACGGCCTAAGCCAGTTGCACGGCACGCTCGAGTTCAACCAGAACCGGCTTGAAGTCAAGTCCCTGACTGCAATGACCGGCGGGGGGCTGCTCAGCGTCAGCGGCTACCTAGCCTATCAGCATGGCATCTTCGCTGACCTCGCGGTCACCGGAAAGGAGGTTCACATACGCTACCCCGCCGGTGTCAGCTCGCTGGCCGATCTCAAACTCCAGCTTCAGGGCTCGCAGAGCAATCTACTCCTCAGCGGCGACGTGCTCATCACGCGATTTACCGCGAGCCCCGATCTCGATCTGGCCACGCTCGCTGCCGCCGCCGGCTCCTCCCTGCAGACCATCCCGCCGCCTGGGGCGCCGTCGAACCACGTTCGCCTCGACGTCCACATTGCCTCCTCGCCGCAGTTGAACTTCCAGAATGCATTTGCCAAGCTTGCCGGCGACGTCAATCTGCATCTGCGCGGCACCATGGCTTCGCCTTCGCTGCTCGGCAGTGTCTCCATCACTGAAGGCAGCGCGCTCATCGCCGGAACCCGCTACGATCTCCAGCGCGGCGACATCACCTTCACCAACCCCGTCCGCATTGAACCTCTCATCGATCTCAGCGCCACGGCACATGTTGAGGATTACGACGTCTCTCTTGAGCTCCACGGCACTCCGCAGAAGCTCAGCGTTGCTTACCGCAGCGATCCTCCGCTGCCCGAGGCGGACGTCGTTTCGCTTCTTGCTCTCGGCCACACATCCAACCAGCAGCGCCTCTACACCCAGCAGCAGGAACAGGCCATCACCAATCCCACCACCGACGCACTGCTCGGCGGCGCGCTCAACGCAACGGTCTCCAGCCGTGTGCAAAAGCTCTTCGGAGCCGGCTCCGTTAAAGTGGACCCGAACTACCTCGGCGCCTTCGGTAACTCCACCTCCCGCATCACTGTCGAGGAGCAGTTGGGCCGCATCGTTACCCTCACCTACGCAACCGACGTCAACACCACCAGCCAGCAGCTTCTCCAGGCTGAAATCGCAATCAACCGGCACATGTCGCTGGTGGTTGCCCGCGACGAGTCCGGTGTCTTCTCCATGGTCATCAAGACCACCCGCCGTTACCGTTAACTCCCTCCCGTTGGCCCCATCCGTCACGCCGCCCCAACTTCTTGCGAAACCTTCTGCAGGCAGCCCGTGTCTAATCAGAGGCGAACGGCAGGATGCCCGGCGATCCGACGATCTTCGGGCTGCCGCCGGAACGCGAAAATCCTGATGATGGAGGATACTCACATGCTTAGAACCATCAGTCGTCTCAAGCTCTTTCTATTCGCTGCGCTGTTCCTTGGTGTCGTTTTGGCCCTTCCCCAGGAATCGCTGGCAGCCGCGGCCCCGCAGGACCAGGATGTGGCGGGGGCTATCCGCGCCAAGCTCGATAAGTCCCAATTCAAGGACATCCGGGTTAGCGTGGATGCAAATGGCGTTGCAACCTTGACCGGCTCCGTGAGCCTCTTCGAGTACAAGCAGGATGCCGACAACAAAACGCACAAGGTGAAGGGTGTCACGGCTGTCCGCAACGAAATCGAGGTTGCCGGTCCCAGCGTCTCCGACAGCCAGTTGCGGAAGACCCTCTCGGAAAAGCTGGCCTATGACCGCGTTGGTTACGGCAACGTCTTCGACGCCATCACGCTGAATGTGGAGAGAGGAGTCGTAACGCTCGGCGGTCATTCCCACGACTATCCCAACCGTGACTCCGCCGTGGCTGTTGCTGCCACCACTCCCGGAGTGAAGGAACTGATCGACGAAATCAGCGTCGATCCCGCCTCGCCGATGGATGATCGGATCCGCATCGAGGTGGCGCGCGCCGTCTACGGTGACTCGGCGCTCAGCCGGTACGCAATCGATCCGGCCAAGCCCATCCGCATCTCGGTCCAGAACGGCCACGTGGAGCTTTACGGCGTGGTTGACTCGAAGGGCGACAAAACAATCGCGGAACTTCGCGCCAACTCGGTTCCGGGCGTTTTCAGCGTGAAGGACTACCTCGAGGTCGCCGGCCAGCCCACTGAGAAGCAGCAGTAAGCTCTCTCCCCAGCCACCGCCCTCCCGGGCCCGGCTTCGCCTTCACTGCCGGGGCCGCCGCAATCGGCCCAGAAACTGTATATGCTGTAGTGTGCCTTTTTGCCTGTCACCGCCGGGCGAGAAGATTCTCTGCGTATAGGAGTTTCGATGGAGCCGGAGTTGCGTTCCGCAGTCGAACCGGCGCCGCTAGCCGCACCCGCCGCCGAAACGGCGCACATGTCGCAGCATGCGCAGCCCGCGGCCGACGAAGCCCGCGACTTAGGCTGGATATTCATCGGGCCGCATGGGTTGCGCGCCGGCTGGTCGATCGCCCTCTTCGCCTCGTTCTACTACCTCTTCCGTATGGTCATCGGAACCCTCTTCCTGGCGGCTGGCCTGGTTCACGAAAAAGCCACCGATTCCGCGCCCGCTGTTCTAATGGGAGAGCTGGTTCCCTTTTTTGCATTGATCGGCGCTGCGTCGATCATGGCTCTCATCGAGGAACGGCGCATCCTCAGCTACAACCTGGCCGGGACACGCCGGATGCTGCATTTCGCCTTCGGACTGATTGCGGGCTTCGCTGCGCTCTCGTCGCTTGTGGGAGCCCTGGCTTGGGCTGGCTGGCTGCGCCTTGGTGTCACCGCGCTCTCCGTTGCGCCGGCGCTCCGCCTGGCCGTCCTTTGGGCCGCCGCCTTTCTCATCGTCGGCTCGGTTGAGGAAGGCCTGTTTCGCTGCTTCGCGCTTTCGATCCTCACGCGCGGCCTCAACTTCTGGTGGGCGCTTGCCGCCCAGGCTGCATTCTGCCTTTACCTTGCGACGGTCGGCGGACACGGCGCGTGGGGCGTCTATATTGCCGCCGTGATCGGCTTCTTCCCTTGCCTCATGCTCCACCAAAGGACTGCTGCACGCAGTGCCAGTGGATTCTGGCAGGCCGCCTGGGTCACTTCCACTTTCTTCGGTCTCTACCACACCTCCAACAGCGGCGAAAACTGGATTGGTATTCTCGCCGCCGCATCCATCGGCTTCGTCTTTTGCGTGAGCGTCCGCCTTACCGGCTCGGCCTGGTGGGCGATTGGCTGCCACGCGGCATGGGATTGGGCTGAGACCTTCTTCTACGGTACGGCAGACAGCGGCCTGAAAGGGCAGGGCCACTTTCTCTCTGCCAACCCGGGAGGCAATCCGCTCTGGAGCGGCGGCGCCGACGGCCCCGAAGGCAGCCTGCTGGTGCTCGTCGCCGTCCTACTCCTGCTTCTCCTCCTGCTCGCGTTCTATGGCCAAAAACACAAAAGCGAGCTCTTCACCCAGCCGCAATAAAGCCGCCCATCGCACGTCGATTCCCCGGCGTATCCTGAATCTGCCCGATGCCGGACTCTCCTACATCAACCACTCTGCCCGCCGAGCAGCCACCACTCGAGCGGCGCCAGTCACCCCGCTGGCCGCGCATCCTCCTTTGGATCTCGGGCTCTCTCCTCGCCCTCTTCGTCCTCGCCGTGGCCGCCGGGGTCTTCTGGCTCCGCGCCGTCACCAAAGCCGCTCTGCCCCAGATCGATGGCGATGTCCATCTCGCCGGGCTCTCCGCGCCCGTTATCGTGCGCCGCGACCACCACGGCGTGCCCCATATCGACGCCGCAACAGAGGACGATCTTCTTGTCGCGCAGGGCTACGTGACCGCGCAGGATCGCCTGTGGCAAATGGACGCGTCGCGCCGCAACGCCAATGGCGAGCTGGCCGAAATCCTCGGGCCCACCCTCGTCCAGCACGACAAAACGCAGCGCGTGCTCCAGATCCCCCTCACCGCTCAGCGCGTTTACGACCACCTCTCCCCGGACGGACGGCGGCGTCTCGAAGACTACGCGCGCGGCGTCAATCTCTACATCGCGCAGTGCGAGCAATCCAACGCGTTTCCCGTCGAATTCCGGTTGCTCATGTATCGCCCGCGGCCCTGGCGCGGGGTTGACTCGATCAGCATCGGTCTCGCTATGGTGCAGACCCTCGATCTGCGCGTCGCCACCAAGCTCTCGCGCGCCCGCGTCGCCGCCGCGCTCAATGACCCGAAACTCGAATCCGATCTTTACCCCGTCGGCTCCTGGCGCGACCATCCGCCCACCGGCATACGCATCGACCTGACCCAGCCGCAGCCGCTGCCTCCGCCCACAAAAAACGGCGAGGACGATGACGAGCACACCGAGACTCGCGCCATGCCCGCCATCCCAATCGCCCCGCCCTCGTTTGCCGAGCCGCAGAATATGCACGCGCTTCTCACTCTGCTCGGCCTCCCCGATTGCGATGGCTGCGCCGCAGGCTCAAACAACTGGGTCGTTGCCGGTAGCCACACCGCCAGCGGCAAGCCGCTGCTCTCGAACGACATGCACCTCACCCTCCGCGTGCCCGACACCTGGTACATCGCCGATCTGTATGCGCGTGGTGATGGGGGCGCGCCCGGCTTCCACGCCGCCGGGGTCACGTTGCCGGGCATGCCCTTTATCGTTGCTGGCCATAACGAGCACGTGTCCTGGGGATACACAGCGCTTTACGGCGACGTGCAGGACCTTTATGTCGAGAAGCTCGACGGCAAAGGCAACTACGAAGACGATGGCGCCGGATGGCAACTGCACCTGGACGATCCCGGGATCATCCGCGGCAACCATGCGCAATGGCGTCCACTCGGCGTCGATCCCGAAGTCATTCACGTCCGCGGCGGCAAGGATGTAAAGCTCACCGTTCAATCCACCGCCCACGGCCCACTGTTGAATCCGCTTCTCAACGCCAGCGATCCGCCGACCGCCCTCAAGTGGACCCTCTACGATCCCACGCTCAACACCATTCCGCTTTACAAAATGAACACCGCGTCCAATTGGACCGAGTTCTCTGCCGCGCTCGCCCTGTGGTGCTGGCCCACGCAGAACCTCATTTATGCCGACGATCAGGGCCACGTGGCATATCGCGCCATCGGCGATATTCCAATAAGGCCGGCGGGAATTGTTGACGCACCTGTCAAGGACCATGCACATGAATGGCAGGGCTACATCCCCTTCGACGCGATGCCCAATGTCGTCGATCCTCCCTCCGGCTTTCTCGCCACCGCCAACTCCCGCGTGACCACGGACAAATCGCCCTACCCGATCACCGACGAGTGGGGCGACCCCTATCGAGTGGAGCGCATCTACAAATCGCTCGACGGCCGCGACCATCTCACACCCGCGGACATGCTGGCTGTCCAGACCGACATCTACAGCGAGGTCGATCAGGAGATGGGCCACCGCTTCGCTTACGCCATCGACCACACTCCGGGTCCCGAAGGCTCGGGCGACCCAAGCATGCGCCAGGCCGCCGACCTGATGCGAAGTTGGGATGGCCGCCTCACCACCGACTCGGCCGCTGCCTCTCTCGTTACCGAGACCCGCGCCGCGCTCTGGCCGATGATCCTCGATCCCAGGCTCGGCCCTAACTCCTCCGACTACCACTGGAGCGAGGCAAACTTCGCTCTGGAAGAGATTGTGATGAATGGAAAGCCCGAGTGGCTCCCAAAGAACTACAAAAACTGGGACGCTCTTCTTACCGCCGCGGTGCGCAGCGCAATGCGCGGCGGCCACGCTCCTGAAGATCTCTCCCAGTGGACCTACGGAAGCTGGCACGTCGTCGACATCGAGCACCCGTTGGCAGGTTTTCTGCCGCTCATCAGCCGCATCGCCGGAACCGGGCCCCATCCGCAAAGCGGCGACGCAACCACCGTCAAGCAGGTGGGCCGCACGCTTGGCTCCTCGCAGCGCTTCACCATGGACTGGAGCAACATCGACGCGTCCACCGAGAACATCGTGCTCGGCGAAAGTGGCAATCCGCTCAGCCCTTACTTCCGCGACCAGTGGAACGACTGGTACAACGGAACCACCTTTGCGCTGCCGTTCACGCCCGCGGCGGTCACGGCCGAAACCACGCACACGCTCCGCCTGCTGCCATGAAAGAAAAACAGGGAACAGGGAACAGGGATCAGGGATCAGGACCGCCTGACCCTGAGCGACCTAAGGTTGCTTATCTTTCGGCCGGGTTCGGGACCAAGGGCTTCACAGGCCCTGGCGTCATCCTCCTCGCCGCATTCATCGCCATCGTTCCGCAGCTCGTCCGAGGCAACTCCTGCGGCCACGACTTCGACGTTCACCTGGTCTCCTGGATCGACTGCCTCAACGCCTGGCATCACGGCATTCTCTATCCGCATTGGGCGCCCAGCCCCAACTACGGCGCAGGCGAGCCTCGCTTCGTCTTCTATCCGCCGCTGACGTGGATGCTGGGCGCTGCACTCGGCGCCATTCTGCCGTGGTATCTCGCCCCCATCGCGCTCACGTTCCTGACCCTGGCGGCCACAGGCCTCGCCACGCGCGCCCTGGCTCTCGAAGCGCTTGACGACGCCCCCGCCACACTCGCCGGTTGCGCTTCACTCTTCTCGCTCTTCACGCTCTTCACCGCCTACGAGCGCTCCGCATTCCCTGAGTTCGCAGGAGGATTCTGGCTCCCGCTCATCATTCTTTTTGCGCTGCGCGACCGGCATCTGGCTGCGCCACTCATGCGCCGCTCCTTCGACGGCTCAACTGCGCCGCTTGCCGTCGCGCTTGCCGGCGCGTGGCTCTCCAACCTTCCATTGGGCGTGATGGCCGGCTATCTTTTGGTTGGCGTCGCGCTCCTCTGGGCCATCGTGAACAAATCCGCAGCCCCGCTGCTTCGCGCCGCCGTGGCCACTATCCTTGGACTGGGCCTCGCCGCGATCTACTGGGTTCCCGCCACCGTCGAACGGCGCTGGGTCGACATCCGTCAGGCCACCGAAGATCCCGGTTATAACTTCGAAAACAGTTGGGCCTTCGCGCGCCACTCGAATCCAATCCTCGCGCTGCACGACGTCGTCCTGCGCCAGGCCTCCTGGATCGCCGTCTCCATGATCGCCATCGCCGTCGCCGCTATGCTTGTCTGCTGGCGCCGCGGCACGCTGCCCGCGCAAACAAACTCAAGATCACGCCGCTGGTGGATTCCGCTTGCTGCCATTCCCGTCGTGGTCCTCTTTCTTCTGTTCCCCATCTCGCGACCGGTCTGGCATGTGCTTCCCGAGATGCCCTTTCTGCAATACCCCTGGCGCTGGCTTGAAGCCGTTGAAGCGCCCATGGCCGTCTTTTTCGTCGCTGCCATCTGGCCCTCAGGCCGCGATGCCCGCCGCGGTCGCATCGCAGTCCTCGCCGCCTGCACCGCGCTCTTTCTCGCCGCCACCGTCTATGCCGGAACAACGTACTTCCAGGCCTGCTATCCCGAAGACACCGTCGCCTCCGTCGTGTCCGCCCACCGCGCCGGCGCCGGATTTGAAGGCATGTACGAGTACGAGCCTCCCAACGGCGACATTTCGCAAATCGCCACCGGCCTCCCCGACGCCTGCCTCGTCAGCGATCCCTCCATCGTTCTTGGCAAGCCCGACCCCGACGATCCGGACGCAAACCCCTCCTGGGCCCCGGATCAAAACACCTGCCAGGCCACGTTCACTTGGGTCAACGGTCTCCAAACCAATCCCGAGCACCGCGGCATCACCGCCTCAATCCCTCGCCCCGGCTACCTGGTCCTCCGCCTCCTCCGCTTTCCCGCATGGACGGTGCGGCTCAACGGCCAAATTCTTCCAGCTTTGCCGCAGCGCGACGACGGCCTGATCGTCGTGCCCGTGCCGCAAGGACCCGTTGAACTGTCCGTCGATTGGACCACGGCTCCCGGCGCGATCCTTGGCCGCTGGCTGAGCCTCCTCTCCGGCGCGCTCCTGGTTGCGTTATTCTTGCTGGAACGAAGAAGCAAAGGTGCTCGTCTAACATGAAAGCGATGTCTACCGACGTCAAATCGCTGATTCAGGAAGGTGCGGACCTCACCGATCAGGCGCTTGAGGCGCTGATCCCGTCGGCCAGCACAGTCCCCGTCTCGATCCATGGAGCCATGCGGCACTCCGTCTTTGCCGGCGGCAAGCGCCTGCGCCCTGTGCTGGCGATGCAGGCAGGCGTCACCATCGCGGGCCATCTGCCCAAAGGTATCGAGCGTCTCGGCGCGGCCATCGAAATGCTCCACACCTACTCGCTCATCCACGACGATCTGCCGGCTCTCGACAACGACGACCTGCGCCGCGGCAAGCCCACCTGCCACAAGGCATTCGGCGAAGCCACCGCCATCCTCGCCGGCGACGCGCTGCAGACCCGCGCCTTCGAAGTGCTCTCCGGCCTCGAGTGCCCGCCCGCCGCCGCCGTCCAGATCATCGGCCTCATCGCCAACGCGGTGGGCACCGTGGACGGCATGATCGGCGGCCAGGTACTCGACCTCGAGAGCGAGCACCTGAAGCCCACGCCCGAGCTCGTCGAGGCCATCCATCGCGCCAAGACGGGCGCTCTCATTCGCGTAAGCGTGGTTTCGGGCGGCGTCTACGCCGGGGCCACGCCCGACGACGTCGCGCGTCTCGACCGCTTCGGCCGAAAAGCCGGCCTCGCTTTCCAGATCGTCGACGACGTGCTCGACTTGACGGTCGACTCGGAGCATCTGGGCAAGACCGCCGGTAAGGACGAGGCCACCGAAAAAGCCACCTGGCCCGCCGTTTACGGAGTCGACCAGAGCGTGCGAGATGCCGCGCAGCTCGTCGAAGAGGCATTCGCCGCGCTCGATCCCTATGGCAGCCGCGCCTACGGCCTCAAAGCCGTGGCCCGCTACCTCATCGAGCGGAAGAACTGACATTCGCCGCTCGCGGCGCACGATTTTCTCCCCACGGGTTCCCCCCAACAACGCAAGCTCTACCACGCAATTCGCCGATCGCAGGTCAAGGCAACATCGCCTGCGATCTGTGTGTCTCTGCGGAGGAGTCGTTGATTGATGACCCAGACAGCGTTTGTTGCGGGTGGCGTTGGCCTTCTCGGCAGCAATCTCGTTCGGCTCCTCGCCAGTGAAGGTTTCGCCGTACGCGCCCTGGTCCGTCGGGAAGAGACGGACCTGGTTCCTCTCCAGTTCGCCGATATGCCGGTCCGGATTGTTGTTGGGGACTTGCGCGACATTGCCCCCTTCGCCCGCTCGCTCGTCAGCGTCGACGTCCTCTTTCACACCGCCGCCTTCTTTCGCGAATATTACCGTGGCGGCAGCCATTGGGATGCGCTCTATCGCGTCAATGTGGCAGGCACGCGCAACCTGCTCGCGGCTGCATGGCACGCCGGCGTTCGTCGCTTCGTCCACTCCAGCTCGATTGCCGTTCTCGATGGTCAGAAATCCGCCCGGATCGACGAAACCATGCTCCGCGATGAACGCCGCGCCGACCAGTACTATCGCAGCAAGATTCTCGCCGAAGGCGAGATCATTCGCTTTCTTGGCGCACACGCTGAAATGTGGGCCGCGATGGTGCTGCCTGGCTGGATGCACGGACCCGGCGACGCGGGCCCAACCCCCGCCGGTCAGTCCGTCCTCGACTACATGCGCGGCAGAATCCCCGGCATTCTGCCGGGCGTGTTTCCTCGACCAGCGCGTCGACCGATTGCAGTTCGATCACTCCAAATCAAAGCGGGAACTGGGCCTGGAATTCCGGCCCATCGAAACGACGCTGCGTGACGAAATCGCGTGGTATCGCGTGCACGGTTACCTGGGCTGAACTTGCAAGAGCCGGTGCCCCCCGCGGCTCTACCTGATCATCGCGTGCCGCAGCTTCTGGCTCTGCACCGAAAGATCCTCCACGGCAGTCTGCGTCTTAGAGAGCAGCCCCTGCAGTTCTTCAAGAAAGCCGGGGAGCGCATCCCACCATTTGCACAGAGTCTCCTGCTGATCGATCGCCGCCAGGGCCAGGCCCGAGACGGCCGTCACCAGTCCCGCGCGCCGGTTGCCGGTAATCAGCAGCGCGCCGCTCGCGGCAAGGGTTCCCGCTGCGGCATACCTCACCCAGGTTGAGGAGTTGGCTTTATCGCCGGGCATTGCGCCTCCTTGCTCGTTGGTTCCTTTTGAAAGCGGCACAATCACCATGACTCCTCCTCGCATTCGCAACCGGAGCGCCGGCTCCCGTACTCGGCTGCCTCTATGAGTATCGCCCGAAAATACGGCGCAGGACGATCTTTCTCGCGTCCTTGCCTGTTGGAAAAGTGGCTCCGCTCGAACGACCGCCCGTCAATCCAGATCGATCTCGCGCAATGGCTTGCCTTCGGGCGCATCCTTGGCCTTGCGCATTGCCTCTTCAAACCGCTTCTCCAGCAAGTCGGCCTTGTTCTTTTCAGCATCCACGCTCTGGCGAAAAATCGACTCCGTGCGCTCTCCGTGCTCGCGCATCGCCTTGGCCGCCGTCTCCAAGTCCTCGAACATGCGTTTGCGCGGCGCGGATGTATGGCTTACCAGCACTCCGGTCGATGCATCGATCTTGAGCATCGCACCGCAATCCGGGCACGCCACCTCGAACGTCTTTTCGTTGTTCTTAGCCATTTCACCTAGCATTCTATGCGCTTTGCCGCGCTTTTTCGAGACTCCCGCCGCGGTTGTGGCTCAGTTCGGGTTTGATTTGAAAGGACACGAGTTTACTCGTGCCGCAAACACCGGAAAATGAACGAGGGCTTAACGCCCCTGAGGGATGTTTTTCCGAGCTGAGCCCCGACGCGCACACCACCCCAACCTCCGTCGGGCGTCTCACACGAGCGCTGGCCCCATTCCCGCCCGCGTCACTGAATCGTTACATTCAAATCGTATTGCTGCTCGTTTGGATCGGGCTTCTCCCACGACCGCACGTAGTGAAGCAGCAAAATACCCATCCCCTTGCCCGTTGGCTCGAACTTGAAAATCTGCACAATGGGATGGCCCACACCCGGCTGCGCGGCCGGCGATTGCGACTGCCCCGTCTGCCTCAGCAGCGGCGTCGATTTCGGATCCACGCTCCACTCGTATCCGGTTGTCGGATTGGAGCTGAGCCGAACCTCCAGCACGTCCCCCATCTTCAGATGCACCGTCGAGCCCTTGTCGGCGTCGGTCACGACCTTTGTCGTCGCCCGCGCTGTGGCAAAACTTGAAACCAGCAGCATGATGACAACGGGAAAAAGCCGATAACCGGAACGGCGCGTCCGGCGGGTGCCTCGATCTCGCATAGGAGCTTCCTTTCACGCGATAGCGCCCCTCGAACCAAGCCCCATCGCGCACCACGAAGATAGCTCCGCCGCGATCCACGCGCAAGACCTCTCCTCACTGTGCCTGAGCGGAATCGTGCCTGACAGCTGAAAGCTAAGAGCTGATAGCTGACCCGAATCGGATAGCGCGCCCCTTTCGCGCGTGCTTGACACGCCCGCGCCGCCAAGCGAAAGATGGATGGGCCGGATGCTCCGGGCTGCCGGATGCGCGAATGCTTCGTCGCCGGTTTGCTTCGGCCGCATCGATCTCTCTTCACCCCAGGAATCAACAAATGAAATCGAACCCGATGAATCCGCTGCGCGTTCTCAGCCTTTTTGCGCTTGTTTGCCTCTTCCTCGCCGCCGGAACGAATGCCTCCGCCGCGTCCCATCCCGCGCAATCCACGGCCGCGGATCGCCCCGTCTCCACCCCGCTCAAGGTCGATCGCCTCGATCCCGCAGCCGATCGCATCGTCCCGCGCGGCGCCATGCTCGAGCGCATCGCCACGGGATTCACCTGGGTCGAGGGCCCCGTGTGGGTCAACGGCAGCCTTTTCTTCGCCGACATTCCCTCAAACTCCATCCGCCGCTGGACTCCCGGCCGTGGCGTGAGCATCTTCCTTCAGCCCAGCGGCTACAAAGGCTCGTCCCCCTACGGCGGCCGCGAGCCCGGCTCCAATGGCATGACGCTCGACGCTCTCGGCCACCTCACCGTCGCGGGCCACGCACAGCGCGATGTCTACCGCTTCGAATCGCTTAACCCCGAAGGCCGCATCGCCATCCTCGCGGATCGTTACCAAAGCCTGCGCCTCAACAGCCCCAACGACCTCGTTTATTGTTCCGACGGCTCGCTCTACTTCACCGATCCGCCCTACGGCTTGCGCAAGCAAAACGACTCAGACCCCGACAAGGATCTCAAGGTCAACGGCGTCTACCGCATCCCCCAGGCTCTCACCCAAAAGGCCGGCTCCCCGCCCGCGCGTGACCAGTTGCAGCTCCTCATCAGCGACCTGCCGCGCCCCAACGGCATTGCCTTCTCGCCCGGCGAAAAATATCTCTACGTCGACTCGACCGAGCCAAAGAAGATCTGGATGCGCTATCGCGTGCTCCCCGGTGGCTCCCTCGCCGAACCCAAACTCCTGTACGACGCAACGTCCGACCCGCGCGTCGGAGCCCCTGACGGCATGAAGGTCGATGTCGAAGGCAACATCTACAGCGCAGGCCCGGGCGGCGTGTGGATCATCTCCCCGGAAGGCAAGGCTCTTGCCACCATCGACATGCCCGAGCGCGTTTCTAACATGGCATGGGGCGGACCCGACCGCCGAACGCTTTACATCACCGCCTCCAGCAGCGTCTATCGCGTCCGCCTCTTGATTCCCGGCGAACCGCTCGTCCAAACCAAGAGCAAGTGATCGCGCACTGAGTGGTGTCAGCGTTGCGATCAAGTGATCAATCGGATTCGATTTAACGCCGCTAACTCCGGTAACCGCGCGCCAAGCGCGGCTGACTCACTGATCCCTGCCCTCACGTCACCACCCCCGGATTGAACAGAACAAAATCGTTGTTTAACCCCCAGTGATCCGCCCATGTCTTCTTTCTCCCACTGGCCACATCCAAAACCAAAGAGAAAATCTCCCACCCAACCTCTTTCACCGTCGCTTCCGCCGTCGCAATCTTCCCCGCATCTACATCAATCAGGTCCCGCCACCTCTGCGCGAGCCCGGTGTTCGACGCGACCTTGATCACCGGCGCCATCGCCAGCCCATACGGAGTGCCGCGCCCCGTCGTAAAAATGTGCACGTTCATTCCGGCGGCCAGTTGCAGCGTCCCGCAAATGAAGTCGCTGGCCGGCGTCGCCGCAAACACCAGCCCCTTCTCGGTCACCCGCTCACCCGGCCCGGCCACACCTTTGAGCGCCGTCGTGCCCGACTTCGCGATCGATCCCATCGCCTTCTCGACGATATTCGCGAGCCCGCCCTTCTTGTTCCCTGGCGTCGGATTCGCCGCCCGATCCGTGCCGCCCGCGCGCAGGTACTCGTCGTACCACGCCATCTCGCGCACCAGGTCGCGCGCAATCTCCGGCGTGGCCGCACGCGCTGTCAACAGATGCGCGGCATCGCGCACCTCCGTCACTTCAGAGAACATCACCGTTGCGCCCGCCCGAACCAGCAGGTCCGCCGCGAACCCCACCGCCGGATTCGCCGTCACCCCCGACATCGCATCCGACCCGCCGCACTGCAAGCCCACCACCAGGTCCGATGCCGGGCACGTCACGCGCCGCCTCTCGTTCAGCCTCTTCAGCTTCTTTTCGGCCAGCGACATGATGGTCGCCACCATCTCGCCGAACCCCTCGTGCGCGTCCTGCAGCGCCGTCACGCTCGGTTCTTCTCCAAGCACCGGCAGCGCGCCCGCCGGAATCATCCGCGCCGGAGGCATCTTCTCGCATCCCAGGCTCACCAACAGAAGCTCGCCGCCGAAATTCGGATGCAGCGCCAGGTTCCGCAGCGTCCTTACCTGAACCTCCGCGCTCGGCGAGTCGATCGCCACGCCGCACCCATACGGATGCGTCACCGCAACAACATCGTCCACATTCTTGTAGCGCGGCAATAATTCTTCCTTGATCCGCCGCACCGCGAACTCCACCGTCGCCGCGACGCATTGCACCGTGGTGCTGATGCCCAGAATGTTCTTTGTTCCCGCTGACCCGTCCGGATTGCGATACCCCTCGAACGTGTACCCCTCAAGCGGCTCGAGCGCCTCCGGCGTTGCCGTCGCCAGCGGGCAATCCTCGAGTCGCGGCGCTTCCGGCTCCTCCATCAGCCCCTCGTGCACCCAGCTTCCCCGTCCGATCGCTCGATTCGCAAAGCCAATCGTCACGCCGTAGCGAACGATCGCATCGCCCTGCGCAACATCTCTCAGAGCCACCTTGTGCGCCTCGGGAATCGCCTCCCCGAGCGCCAGCCCGTCCGCAAAGCGCGCGCCCGCGGGCAACCCGCCCTGGTTCACCACCACGGCCACGTTGTCCCGCTCATTCACGCGAAGATATCGGGGGTGCATTGGGAAACTCATCGACGCGCGGCCCCCATTCGCCGCGGCCGCGTCGTCTCTCGATCATAAACCGCACCTTGCAAGCCTGTGATTCTGCTTTACAGGTCTGCGGCTGCTTTCGTAGTTTCATTGGAGTGCGCGGCACGCCGCTCGCCCGCAATCTTTCCGCCCGCCCCAATCGGAGGAGACAGCATGAATCGCAGACAATTCCTCTCTTCGACTGGCGCCGCCAGCCTCCTCGCCACGCAATCGCTCGCATCTCCGATCACCGCTGCAGCCTCTGCACCGCATCCCGCCCTCATGAAGCTCGGCGACCAAGGCGCGCCCACCAACGACGTGCATCTCAAGTACCTCGCCCGCTATGGCGTCCGCAACATCTGCGGCTATCCGCAAATCGAGGGCGCCCGACTCTACGCGACCGTCGACGAGCTCAAACGCATGGTCGATATGGCCGCGAAATACGGCATCAGCATCGAATGCACTGCGCCGCCCTTCCTCGAGTCCAGCCACATCGACCGCGAAAAGCACCCCGCCATCATGCTCGCCCAGAGCCCCGAGCGCGACCGCGACATCGAGCAGTTGCAAATCTTCATTCGCAACTGCGCGCAAGCAGGCATTCCCTCCATCAAATACAACATGAGCATTCTCGGCGTACTGCGTACCGGCCGCGTGCCCGGTCGCGGCGACGCGCTCTATCACCAGTGGAAACTTTCTGAAGCGCATCCCGAGACCCCGCTGACGCGCGCCGGTCAGGTAAACGCCGATGCTTTCTGGGAGCGCATCACCTACTTCCTCGATCGCGTCATCCCCGTCGCCAACGAATACAAAATCCGCATGGCCTGCCATCCGCAGGATCCCGGCGTGCCTCCTGAAGGCTACCAGGGAGTCAATCGCGTCCTCGGCACCATCGACGGCCTCAAGAAATTCATCACTATTCAGGAGAGCCCCTGGCACGGCCTCAACTTCTGCCAGGGAACCATCTCTGAAGACCTCGCGAATCCCGGCGTCGAAATCTTCGATGTGATTCGATACTTCGGAACCAGGAAAAAGATCTTCAACGTGCACTTCCGCAACATCCGCGGCCATCGCAACGACTTTATGGAGGTCTATCCCGACGAAGGCGACATCGATTTCATAAAAGCCATCCGCGTCTACAAGGAGATCGGCTACCCCTATATGCTCATGCCCGATCATGTCCCGCTCGCTGCCGATAACGCCGACCCCGACTCTCTGCAGTCGTTCGCTTTCTGCTACGGCTACATCCGCGCCCTCATTCAGTCCGTGAGCGAAGAAGCCTGAGCGGCGCCTGCGGCATGGTACCGTGAGAATCGAATCTGCATCTGCGCGCGCTTCCGACGCCAGCTCAAAAGCCTTGACTGATTCGCCGCCAACCCGCGTCCGCTATCTCATCATCACCATCCTCTTCATCGTGAGCTGCTTCAGCTTCGCTGACCGCTCGGCCCTCTCGCAGGCCGTCTCGGTCATGCCTGCCTCCTTGAACCTCAACGCGGAGCGCCTCAGCTATCTCCTCTTCGCCTTCGGCTGGGCCTACGCGCTCGGCCAACTCCCCTCCGGCGGACTGCTCGATCGTTTCGGATCGAAGCGCGTTTACGGCATCGCTATCGTCGCCTGGTCCGTGTGCGCCTTCCTCACCGCCTTCGCGGGATATCTGGCCGCAAGCGCCGCCTTCACCGCCATCTTCGCTCTCCGCGTGCTCTCCGGTCTGGCGCAGTCACCCGTCTTTCCCGGCAACGGCCGCATCGTCGCCGCCTGGTTTCCCGCCTCCGAGCGCGGCCGCGCTTCGGCCATCTTCAACTCTTCCCAATACTTTGCCCTGCCGATCTTCGCCCCCATCTTCGGATGGTTGATTCACCTCGCCGGATGGCGCAGTTGCTTCTGGTTCATGGGCGCGCTCGGCTGCCTGCTCACCGTCGTCTGGTTCACCAACATCTACGGCGTCAAGGACCATCCGCGCATCTCCACCGCCGAGGTCGAGCTCATCGAGAGCGGCGGCGGCCTTGTGAACACCGACGCCTCCGCAACTGCCCGCAAAAACACTCTCACCTGGGCCACCGTCAAAATGCTCTTGAGCTATCGCATGCTCGTCGGCGTCTACATCGGTCAGTTTTGCATCACCACGCTCACCTGGTTCTTTCTCACGTGGTTCCCGCTCTACCTTGCGCAAGCGCGGCACATGTCCGTGCTCAAAGTCGGCTTCGCAGCAGCCATCCCGGGGCTCTGCGGCGGTTTCGGAGGCATCCTCGGCGGCGTTATCTCCGACAGGCTTCTCCACCGCGGCTTTTCACTCAGCCTTTCACGCAAACTTCCCATCATGGCCGGCATGGCACTCGCGATGACCATCATCGCCTGCAACTACGCCTCATCGCAGAGCCTCATGCTTTTCTTCATGTCGCTTTCGTTTTTCGGCAAAGGCATCGGCGCGCTCGGGTGGACCGTCATCTCCGACACATCGCCGAAAGGCATGGTCGGCATGAACGGCGCGCTCTTCAACCTCTTCGGCAATCTGGCCGGAGTCACTACCCCGCTCATTATCGGCCCCATTGTCGTCAGGACGCACTCTTATAACGGCGCGCTTGTCTTCATCGCTTGTATCGCGTTTTGCGTCATCCTCAGCTACGGCTTCATCGTCGGCGAAATCAAGCGCCTCGACTTTGGCGGGCCGCCGCCCGCTTGATCCCGCCCCTTACAATCACCAAAGGAGACCCAACCCATGCCCGACCGGCCCGGCAAATTCCTTCCCAACAAATTCAAGCAGGCGCTCGCGCGCGGCGAGCGTCAGGTCGGCCTCTGGTGCTCCCTGGCCAGCCCTGTCGCCACTGAAATCGCTGCGGGCGCCGGATTCGACTGGATCGTCATTGACGGCGAGCACGGCCCCAACGACATCACCACGCTGCTGCCGCAGTTACAGGCCATGCAGGGCGGCACGGCCGAGCCGGTCTTCCGCATCCCGTGGAACGAGCCCGTCATCATCAAGCGCGCGCTCGACGTGGGCGCACGCTCGCTCCTCATTCCCTGGGTGCAGAACGCAGACGAAGCGCGCCGCGCCGTCGCCGCCACGCGCTATCCGCCGCTGGGCATTCGAGGCGTCGCCCGCGCCATTCGCGCCAACGACTACGGCCGCACGCCGGACTATCACCGCAACGCGCACCTCGACACCTGCGTCCTCGTTCAGCTTGAAACCAAGACCGCGCTCAGCGACATCGAGGCCGTAGCCGCTGTCGAAGGCGTCGACGGCATCTTTATTGGTCCCAGCGATGTTGCCGCCTCGCTCGGCCATCTCGGCGATCCCAAACAGCCTGAAGTGCAGGCTGCCATCAAAGACGCGGTCAAGCGCATTCGTGCCGCAGGCAAGTCCGCCGGTTTCCTCACCGGGAACGCCGACGAAGTTGAAGCCATATTCGAACTCGGTTTCAACTTCACCGCCGTCGGCAACGACGTCAGCATCCTCGCGGGCAACCTGACAAATCTCGCCGCCCGCTTCCGCAAGTCGTAGCGTCTAACTCGGCGAGCTCCGCTACGCGGATGGCGTCGCCGCTGTCTTGACATTGACCACGTGATAAATCGCCGGCTCGGTCCCTACGTTCTTGAACCCGTGCAGCTGGTTCGAGCCGTTGAAGATCACCGACCCCGGCCCCACGCGGATCCACTCGCCATTCGAAAGCGTCTCCACCGTGCCCTGCCGGATGATGATCAGCTCCTCATTGGGATGCTTGTGCGGCGGGTGTGGCGACATGCCGGGATTCAGAGTTGAAATGTGAATCTCGAGGTTCTCGAGCGTCGCCGTCGGCGTGCTGCAAACCGTTCGCACCGAGCCGGTGGCCGTTTCTTTCACGGGAATGGAGTTCCAATCGAACACCTTCGATCCCATGACAGCAGGGTTGTCGGCGAAGGCCAGCGCGTCGCCAGCCACGGCAGTCGCGGCAAGAGCCGCGAACAGTTCTCTACGATTCATCGCATATCCTTTTTCGATCGAATTGGAAAACCGGGCGAATCCTGCGCACAAAATGCCAGGCTCATCATCCGCTGTTACTTATAGTGGACCGCCGCAATGCTGGCAAGCTTTGAGTCACGAGAACAACGAAGGCCCGCTTTGCGCGGGCCTTCGTCATAGGGAGGGCCGCCTCTCTACTTCTGCGCCGTCTGCACCGGCTTACCGCCCGGTGCGGGCGGATTCACGTGCGCGTTCAGGAAGTCGGTCAGGTCCTCGACGTCCTGCTTCGAGCCCACCATCGGAGGCATGAAGTGGTGATACGGCGAGTCGGGCTTGTACTCGTGCAACATCGTGATGAAGCTCTCGATGTTTGCCCGGTCGCGCCCGGCGAGCAGCTTCGCCAGCGGGCGATAACCGCTGAGTGTGTGGCAGGAGCCGCATTCGCCGCGGAAGATGGCCTCGCCGCGCGAGTAGCTCGAATTCGCATCGTAGATCCACTGTGAGTGCACGAGGTATCCTGCTTGATCGATCTTGATCGCATAGGGCACGCGCACGCCGTTCGAATACATCCAGCGGCCGATCACATAAGGCTTGCGCAGCATCTCGCGCGAGTATTCGCCTGCGCCGGTCGCCACCAGCGCCAGCAGCAGGATGGCCACCGCGTGCGCGGGGTTGAAGTCGGCAGGATTGCGGTAGGCGAGGTAGTATGCCACGCCGATGATCGTCGCCGAAACCATCACGATCAACAGTGCCATACGCGTGACGATCGAAAATGTGCCGGTGCCCATGGTATCGATGCCCAGCGTGAGCAGCGTGCGCTGCGTCTGGGGCACCATGAAGAGGTACCAGATGAAAAGGAACGGCATGGCTACAAACGACGGCACGAGCCACTTGACGCTCCACTTGACCAGCGACGACTTGAGCGCCGGTTGCTTGTGGCCGTCGATGCGGCTCGCGCTGATGAGCGCCCAGATGCCGGCCAGCGATGCGCATACGCACGTGCGCAGCAGCAGGCTCGGCCAGTATGTCGGATTGAAGAACGCGTTCCAGAACTTGCTCGCCTCGTTTCCTGTGCCCGCAACGGAAAGCCATGTATCGCCCGGCGTGAGCATGAATGTGAGAATGCCGTTGATGATGATCAGCGTGAACGCCGACGCTCCCGCGTAAACCCAGCCGACAGCGAGGTGCAGCTTTGCGACGATCTTGTTCCACGTGTAGTAGTAGACCATCGCAGTCGTCAGCTCGATGAGGAAGAAGACCCACTCGATCGCCCAGCCAAAGACAAAGTTATGGATCAGCGTGCTTGTCGCCTCGGGATGCGTCAGCCCGATCGCAAACCAGATGCCCACGCCGGAAATGGTTCCGAACACGCCGGTCAAAACGAGGAAGAACTTCGAGTAGCCAACAAGCTCTTGCAGCCAGTCGGCGCGGGCGATAGGGTCTTTCATGCGCAGCGCCTTGCGCTCGGCCAGCGGCAGATAAAGGCCACCGCCAACGGCGAACTGCGAAATCATGACGTGGAAGATGGCGATGATGCCAATCACCCAGCCCGAACCGAGATACGGAATGTCCCAAAACGGATAGTTCATCGTCGTTCGCCCTCTACCGAATCGTCCAGTACCCAATCACTGTGGTCGCCAGCAGCGCAAAGACGGCTACCAGCCCAAAGTAGTGCGCTATGCGTCCGTGCCTGCCCGATTTCTTGTTTGGGTCGTAAAACGGAATCACAATCCACAGCACAAGGCCCAGCGTGAACAGCAGCAGCCCCGCGATCTCGCCGGCCTCGCCAGGCAGTACCGCGCCCAGCATCTTGAGCATCTCGAACGGGCTCATGAAGTACCACTCAGGATGAATCCCCATCGGCGCCGGCGCCAGCGCATCGTATGACTTGCCCAACGGCCAGGGAAACACTGAAGCCAGGAGCGCCAGGACATTAAGCGAGATGATCCACATCGCGATGTCCTTGCGTAGAAAGTCCGGCATGAAGGGCATGGATTTGCGCTCCGAGGCGGGCTTGCCCTCTACGCTCTCCGGCACGGCATTGCCGTGGCGCTGCACCAGCCAAAGATGGAACGCGAGGAGGGGAATGAACAACGCGGGAAGCACCACAACGTGCAGCGCAAAGAAACGCTGCACGGTAAACTCGCTCACGTCCGGCCCGCCGCGCAGCATGTCGGCAACCGCCGGCCCGATCCAAGGAATCGCCGCGGGAATCTGCAGGCCCACCTTTGTCGCGAAGTAGCTCAGCTCGTCCATGGGCAGCAAATAGCCGGAGAAGCCAAAGCAAGCGGCCAGCACCAGCAGCACCATGCCGCTCAGCCAGCCAAACTCGCGCGGCTTGCGGTACGCCTTCATGAAGAAGACTGAGAACATGTGAACCAGGATCGCGAACAGCATCAGGTTCGCCGCCCACGCGTGCGCCGAGCGGATCAGCCATCCGAAGTGCATCACGAACGTGATTTGCCGGACCGATTCATAGGCATCCACTCCAGGCCGGTAGTACACCAGCAGCAGCACGCCCGTGAAGCATTGCAGCACGAAGAGAAAAAGCGTAATGCCGCCCCAGTAATACCAGAAAGACTGCGCGTGGACCGGGACGGTTTTCTTGCGCGCGAACGCGGCCAGCTCCGAGAGCCCAAGCCGCTCGTCCATCCAGTCGTAAACTTTGCTCGCGATCGTTTTTGTCGTCATGCTTCTCTTCCTTTTTGCCGCCCGTTCTCCAGCGCGTGCCTGGCGCTCCGCCACTTCATCGGCAAAGCCATCCGCCGTCCACTACCAGCACGTGACCCTGCACGTAATTGCTCGCATCCGAAGCAAGAAACACCGCCGCGCCCGCCAAGTCAGAAGGCAGTCCCCAGCGCCCCATCGGAATTCTGTTCAGAATCGCTGCCGATCGCACCGGATCGGCGCGCAACGGTGCTGTGTTGTCCGTCGCCATGTAGCCGGGCGCAATGGCATTCACGTTGATGCCCTTGTCGGCCCATTCGTTCGCGAGCGCCTTGGTCAATTGCGCCACGGCGCCCTTGGCCGCGGCGTATCCCGGCACCAGAATGCCTCCCTGGAAAGCCAACAGCGACGCGGTGTTGATGATCTTTCCGTGTCCCTGCGCCAGCATCAGGCGGCCTGCGTACTGGCTCAGGAACCACACGGCATTCAGATTGGTGTCAATCACCGTGTTCCAGTACTCTTCGGGGTGGTCCGCAGCCGGGGCGCGGCGAATGGTTCCCGCATTGTTCACCAGGATGTCGATCGAACCGAACGCCTTTACGGTGTCATCTACGAGCATCCGGCAGATGGCCTTGTCGCACACATCGCCCGACCGAGTGATGTATTTCGCGCCAGTCCTCTCCACTTCCCCGATGGTCGCGTCCAGCACTTTATCGTAGTTGTGCAGCGTCACGTTGGCGCCGGCCTGCGCAAAGGCAATCGCCATGCTGGCTCCCAGCCCCTGACCCGATCCGGTCACCAGCGCATTCTTACCCTTCAAGCTGAATAAATCGAGGATTCCCATGAACTTTGCTCCTTGCCTCGCGAGAACTGCCGCGCCCGCGATGATGGCGCTCATTACGCCCGTGACACTTCAACTCCCGCGTCGTTGACCGCCACCTTAAACAGCTTCAGCGGCTTCGGCGGCGGGCCGCTCACATTGGCGCCGGTGTATGGGTTGTACACGCCGCCGTGGCATGCACAGTGAATGCGGTCCAACTGCGGCTCGTATTGCACCGTGCAGCCAAGATGCGTGCAGACGGCGGTCAGCGCGACCCATCGGTCATCCGTGTGGTGAATCAGCATCGCCGGCGATGGGCCGAACTTGAACATCAGCACCGATCCCTTTGGCAGCTTTTGAGCGTCCTTTAGCGTCACTTCGGTAACGGCCGAAGCGCTCAGGGCCATCTCGCTCGGTGAAGCCAGGTAACGGTAGACGGGATAAGCCAACGCCGCCGCATAACAGACGCCTGCAGCACCCGCAGCCGCCAAAAACGCGCGTCGCGTTTTTGCATCGCCGTTTTCTGGGTGCTCTTGCACGATATTTGCCGAAATCGTCGAATCACTCATAACCTATGCCGCGCCCTCCATGGTTTTTTGTGCGCGCGCCACCACCGACACGAGCCACCCGATCACGCCCAGACTTGCCACAAACAACACGAGGAACAAACCCACCACGCCCCAATTGGTGACTACCGCCCGGTCCCACACGTCGTATCCCTTGCTCAGCAGGGTTACATCACGTACGCCGTCGCGATATACCGTCAGCATGATCTCGAGCAAAACCGCCGACAGAACTCCAGCCCATCCGAGCCATCCCGCGGCGATCCTGCCAAATCCGGCAATCGCGCCCACCAGCACAGCCGCGACAACCAGCGCGATCCACCCATATCCCGCGAACCCTGCGAATTTATAAGGTGGATATAAAGCATGACCGGCGAGTCCCGCCTTCACCGCCGCGGGCTGCACACTGGCCGCCCAAAGCCCCGCGGCCAGATACACAATCCCGAACCCGGCTGCCACCTTGCCACCCAGCGCCGCCGCAAATTTCTTCTCCTCCGCGATAAACGTGCTGCGCCCGGCAAGATACACGAGCCACAACCCGGCAATCAGCAATCCTCCAGCGAGCATCAGCAGCCAGCGGGGCGTCAGCGTAGGATCGCCCGTTGGCAGGTATGCGCCCATGGCCGACGCCGAGTACATCGCCCGCCACACCTCGGGCCGCAGCATAAGCGTCATGTTCGTCGAAAGCATTCGTGCCACACTGCCGGCCAGAACCCACGCAATCAGGCCTACCCACCAGGCCGATTTCCCCTGGTCAAGCCGCGCTGAAAACTTGTAAAGAAGCCAATAGGTCAAAATCAGCGTAGGGACGAGCGCAATCCAGTAAAGCCCGATCAGAACGCTGCTGGTGTAAAGCGCGCGTCCGTAAAGCACCTGCGCGAACAAGAGCGGGGGCACGCCCAGGTTGATCACGAAGGTCATTACCACCGTCAGGCGCCGCGCCAGCGCCTTTGCCGCCACATGCGAATGGCCGGACTTGCCAAACATGCTGAGCAGAATCGCCAGCAGCAGCCCGCCCAATAGCATTTCCACGGCCACAAAGTGCAGCGACAGCGTCACGACGTGCAGCAGTTTCATCAGCCACACAGGCGCCGGCAAAGGGATGGGATCCACTGCGGGATAAGGATTCATGGCTTCTCTAAAGTTCCTTTCACTTTTCAGCCAGCGGAGAACGAATTGCAGCTTTGGCCCTGGCTAGAACCGGTCTCAAAAACCATCTTTGTCAACTCGCGGGAAGCATGGGACCAGCCTTGTTGTTCGGTCCCATACATGCTCACTATGCAGCAGAGGCATTTATGAGACCGGTTGTACGCTCTCCGCACGGGCGCCACCGCTGCCCTTGCCCGGCCGGGGCGGCAGGGTTGGGAAGCGGTGGAGCAGGCGCGGAGCATTTTGGACTGTTTTTCTCCAATTTCAATTGGAAGGAGTGAATTTAAAGCCCGCCGCGACCGGTGGTCTGTGACGAAATGCACATCGGCATGTGACGGATTGAATTACGCTGCCGGTTGGCCTTGATGATCTTTTCCAGCCCAAAGGCAGCAGCACCGGAGTGTCTTCAGTGCGTTGGGATGAGCGAAAAGTCATTGCGGCGGGACAACGCGATGAAGCGATCCAATTCGTCCATGCAGTTGACGCGCGCTGCCGACTATGCAGTCCGAGTGATGATCCACCTGGCCGCGCTCCACGCCGATGAGCGCGTCTCGCTGCCTTCGCTGGCAGGGGCGACGGGCGCGCCGGAAAGCTTCCTGTCAAAAGTTCTGCAAACTTTGGCGCGCGGGGGGCTCATTTCGTCGCGCCGAGGTCAAGCCGGTGGCTTTCACATTACGCCGCGTGGCAGCGCCGCATCCATGCGCGACGTTATTGAAGCCATCGACGGGTCCATCTGCCTCAACGTGTGCCTCATTCACGGCCGATCCTGCCCAAGGAAAGCAACCTGCCCCGCACATCCGGTCTGGGCACGGGCGCAGCATGCCATGTTGGAAGTGCTGGCCAACGCTTCTATCGCCGGCATGGCCGAAGAGTCGTCAGCGGGCAAGCCGAGACACTCGGTCAGCGGAACTCATTCGCTCCACATGCCCGCAAGGTCGGCCAGTCGATAGGCGCTGGGAGGAACGCGCGCCCGATTTGCCAATTGCCCGCCTGTGGTGCTTCAATCGAGTTATTGAAACAGGGGTGCTCCGCGCGAGTGGGGCTGAGAAATACCCTCGAACCCGATCCGGATAATACCGGCGTGGGAAGTTTTCTCCGACCGAGCGGCATTCTTCCTCACCTCACTTCGCGGCGCAAGCTCCTTTGTTTCACGCTCGACTGAAGCGAATGGATTCTATGCACGCCGCTCGATCAGCTCAAGTCACTCACGCTCTACCCCCGCCCTCGAGCCGCGGTCGCCGCTCGCTTGCTCCGGTCGTTTTGCTGGCCTGCTTCCTGACTTTGACGCTACATGCGCTAACTCCTCAGCAGGCGGGGACGGTCCCCGCGCCAGCTCCGCAAGCCAACACGCAAGGCGCCGCTTCGGCTCAACAGAAACCTGCTCCCATCACCACCACGGTCGTCGTCCACGGAGAAATCGTGGACAACTACTTTCCCGAATCGGTCACTGTGGGAAGCTTCACAAGCGTACCTCTAAAAGACTTTCCGCTTGCCGTCTCCGTCGTCACGCGAGACCTGCTCAACGACCAGGTCTCGCGCCTGCTTTCCGACGTTGTGCAGAACGATGCGTCGGTCAGCGACGACTACGTGCCCGTGGGCTACTACGGCGACTATCAGATCCGTGGCTTTCCGATCGACCTCGCCACCGGGCTTGAAGTCAACGGCATGACCATCGCCGGCGAGCAGGATGTGCCGCTCGAAAACAAGGAAAGCATTGAATTCCTCAAGGGAATTGCCGGTGCCGAAAACGGCGTTGCGTCGGCGGGCGGGCTCATCGATTACGTGACCAAGCGTCCGGCTAACATTTATGCAGTCGATTTCGCCACCGATCATCGCGGCACAGCCTATGGCGCCGTCGATCTCGGTCATCTTTTTGGCAGCCGCAAGCAGGTTGGCGCGCGGCTGAACCTCACAGCCGAACGAATTGTCCCCTATATAAACGACACGAACGGCTGGCGCGCAGCGGGCGCAGGCGCGGCGGACTGGAAACCGACCTCCGCGACCACGTTCAAAGGCGACTTTGAGTATCAGCACAAAACAGAGCGCGACGGCAGCGGCTATCAACTGCTGGGCGGCACGACGCTGCCCGACATCAACCACATCTACCGTTCAACCATGCTGGGCGATCAGCCCTGGGGCCCGCCTGACACTTACGACACGTTCAACACCGGCGCGCGCGTCGATCACACCTTTTCGCCTTCGTGGACCGCATTCGCTGCGGCCAGCCTGAGTCACTCGCTCATCCAGGACAATGTGCTCTATGTGTACGGCTGCTACTACGAGGCGGAGTGCAACACCGGCTCGGCTCCTTTTCCGTGGTTCTTTGCGCCCGATGGAACCTACGACGTTTACGACTACCGCGATCCCAACGAATTGCGCATCGACGGTGAAGTTGAAGCGATGGTGAGCGGCCACATTCGCACTGGCGCAGTGACGCACGATGTGACAGCCGGCGGAGTGGCCTTTCTGCGCAGCGTGCGGCAACCCGGCTTCTACTCGATTACAGATCCTTACTCACCCGACGGCGTTGTACAGGACGGCGCCGTCTACACCTACGTCGGTTCGGCAAACATCTATCAGTCCATCACGCCAATTCCGCCGCCTGGCGATCCGAATTCTTTCGAGTATCCGCTTCAAGGCGCCGGTCCACGCCGGCTGTGGGAAAACAGCCATCAATCGTCCGGAGTGATTGAGGATCGCATTCATCTTCCCGTGAGCATCGAGATCATCGCCGGCACGCGCTACGATTCTCTGCGCGACCATAACTACTCGCTGTGGGCAACGGACCCGACCACGGCGCCGACCATCACCGACAAGCCTGTCTGGCTGCCGCAATTTGCTGTCACGTATAGCCCCATCGAGAACCTGACACTCTACTCGAATTATGGCGTCACGCTCTCGCTGGGTCCGCAGGGACCCTTCTGGACCGATAACGGCAGCCAGTTTCTCGCGCCGTTCTTCACGCGCCAAGTTGAGGTCGGCGCCAAGTACGAGCCGGGGCAGAGAATTCTGCTCACCACGGCGTTGTTCCATATGCGGGCGCCATTCTTCTATCCAAAGATGATTTCGGGCCCTGACAGCTTTTGCCCCAGTGGCGCCGCCGGCGATCTCTGCTTCGAGCAAGAGGGCCGCGAGACGCACAACGGTATCGAGCTGAGCGCCGAAGGGAAAGCTGCCAACTGGCTGCGTCTGAACGGATCGGCCACCGCGATGAACGCGACGTCGGCGGACACCGGCACGACTTCGTTCGACAACAAGCAGGTGATCAACGTGCCGCACCTGCACACGAACGTGTTTGCCGATCTCAGCGTGCCCGGAGTGCGCGGCCTTCACCTGATGCCGGGCTGGAGCTATACCTCGCGCAAGGCAGCGACCCGCGACGATCAAGTGAGCGTGCCCGGCTACAACCTCCTCAACCTCGGAGCGCGCTATACGCCCGGCGGCGAGCAGGGCCGGATGACGTTCCACGTCTATGCTGACAACATCGCCAACAAACGCTACTGGTCCGACACGGGCGCCAGCCTCGGCGATACTTTCATTTGGCTGGGCGCGCCACCGACCGTGCGACTCGGCGTCCACTACACTTTCTAGAGCTACCGGACCCGATGGCGGACGAAGTCGCAATGATGGCAGAGGCAATAGCGCACGGCATGGACGGCTCGCTGGTCGAGCCCGACTGGCCTCCGCTCAACCTTGCCGAACTGCGCCATCTTCTCTCCCAATTCCCCGATCTCGGCGAATTGCGGCGCATCGTCACTGTGAGCCCGCGCCCCTTTTCCGCGGCGGGAGTGGTCGCCACGCGGACCGATCATGGGGCGGAGCAGCGCGTCTTCATCAAGCGCCATCACCGCGACGTGCGCGATCGCGAGGGACTTCTCGAGGAGCACAGATTCCTTTCGCACCTGATTACCCACGGAGCTCCTGTGCCGCGAGTGCTCGCGTCAGCAGCTGCCGAGACCGCAATCGAGACAGGCGACTGGACTTACGAAGTGCACATGACGCCTGCGGGAATCGACCTCTACGAAGACGCGATCTCCTGGACACCGTTCCGCTCATCGGCTCATGCGTGCTCCGCCGGCATCATGATGGCGCGTCTCCACCTCGCCGCACGCGATTTCTCCGCACAGCCGCGCAAGCCGCAACCCATCGTCGCCAGCTTTACCATCTTCGCGGACCGTGACCCCGCCGCCGCGATGGAGAGCTATCTCGCCGCCCGTCCTTCGCTCGCAGAACACAAATTCGTCCACACCAGCATCCAGAGGGCCCTCGAGTTGCTTGCGCCTTTTCATATTGAGCTTTTGCCGCTGCTGCCTGCGCTGGCGCCGCTTTGGACCCACAACGATCTCCACTGTTCCAACCTTTTCTGGAGCGATGCCGGCCCGAAAGCCAATCGCAGCGCCTATGCCACTGCCGTTATAGACTTCGGCCTCGCGGACCGCACCAACGCCGTACACGATATAGCCCATGCCATCGAGCGCAACATCGTCGAGTGGCTCGTCCTGGTGAACGCTCCCGCACACCCTGACGATGTGCCTATTCATCTCGACCATCTGGAGGCGTTCCTCGATGGCTACGAATCAATTCGCCCGCTCTCGCGAGAGGAATCCGCGGCCCTCGCCCCCATGACCGCACTGTGCCACGCCGAGTTCGCGCTGTCTGAGGCGGATTACTTTCTGGGCGTCCTTCACTCAGAAGAAAAGGCAGTGATGGCCTACGATGGCTGGCTCGTCGGCCATGCACGCTGGTTCTCGAGCGCACCGGGCTGCAAGTTGCTGGACGTACTCCGTCGCCGCGCCGCAATGTGCGAACAACATGGAGCGGCTCACTCATGAACTGGGCCGCAATCGCCACCTACATCACCGATCACGGTCTCGAGCTGGCTGGAGCCATTACTGCTGCGCTCGGAATCTGGCTCACGACCCGCCGCCTGCTCATCTGCTGGCCTGTCACGCTGATTTCGATCTTTCTGTATATGGTGGTCTTCTTCCGCGCCGGGCTCCTCTCCGACGCGCTCCTCCAGGTCTTCTTCGTAGCCTTTACCATCTATGGCTGGTGGCACTGGTGGCGGGGCGTGCGCGAAGAGGGCGAGGTGCGCGTGGCTCCGCTGTCGCTCGCAAGCCTGGCGATCGCGATTGCGTTGGGCATACCTGGCAGCTTTATTCTGGGAACGCTCGCCAAGCATCTTCATGCCGCGCTGCCTTATCTCGACGCCGTTCTGATGAGCTATAGCCTTGTAGCCACCTGGTGGCAGGCGCGCAAGCACATCGCGAACTGGTGGCTTTGGATCGCAGTCGATCTCGTCTATATCGGCGAGTACATCTACAAGGATCTTTGGGTTACGGCGCTGCTCTACGCCGGGCTTGTCGCGCTCGCTGTCCTCGGCCTGCGCGACTGGCGACGTGCAGCCGCCGAATCGGTCGCCTAACTGCCCGCCTGCACCAGGTTCCTGAGCGGTTCGCCCTTCATGTAGCGCCGCAGCTCATCGGCCACTGTGCGTAGAGACCGCGGCGAAAACTGCGGCGTCGAACCGCCGATGTGCGGCGTAAGCAACAGGTTCGGGCAGCTCCATAGCGGATGGCCGTCGGGCAATGGCTCTGGGTCTGTAACGTCAAGTGCGGCGCGAATGCGCCCTGAATGCAGCGCCTCGACCAGCGCATCCGTATCCACAATCGGCCCGCGCGCGGCATTCACCAGCAGCGCACCCTGCCGCAGCAGCGAGAGTTGCTTCTTCCCAATCAGCCCGCGCGATTCCGCGGTCGACGGAAGGATCAGCACGACCACATCGGCGCGCGGCAGCAAACGATCTAGCTCGCTCACCGCGTGCACTTCAGGCTCTGTCCGCGCGCGCCGCGCCATGCGCATCATCGTCACATCAAATGGCCCCAGCTTGCGCTCGATCTCCTTGCCTATTGCGCCGTAGCCCACCAGCAACACCTTCTTGCCGGTCAGCTCTTCCTGTAACACCGGCGGGTACACCCTGCGCGTGTCGCCGGTGATCGCGGCGTAGTGCTGGGCGGCTTCGAACCGCCGCTTCCAGATGCCCGATCGCTGAATATCGAAGTACAACGGGAAGTACTTCAGCGTGGCCAGGATCGCCGACACCGTCCACTCCGCGGTGGAAATATTGTGTGCGCCCTGCGCGTTGCAAATCGTCACGTGCGGCCCCACCGTCTCCGGAATCCATTCCGTTCCCGCCATCACGGCAAGCACCAGCTTTACGCCGCGCAGGTGCGGCCAGGTGCGAATGGCCTTCGTCGAATAGGCATCGGGAATCCAGACGTCAACTTCAACGGCGTGGTCCATCGTGTCGGACACGGGTATCAGCTCGATCCCTTGCGGAAAATCGCAAAACAACTCAGGAGATAAAGTAACGGGGTATGCGACGCGCAACATGGCGGCTCTTGAGCCCAACTGGCCCCTTGGTTGTATGCTACTTCATCCCTGCTGAGGATTTACCCATCTGCCGCAATCATTGACGCTCGATCATCCGAGACGCGAAACTGTTCACGGCAGCGCGCCCCTGCAACCCACGCTGAAAAGATCGGGAAGATTCAACCTCGGATCGCAACTATGCGCTTGAGAGCCAAGAAGACCTGGTCCCAACACCAACTCGCTGTCAAGCTGCGCGTGGAAGGCGGCGGCAAGCAGGGCCTCCTGAGCTTCGAGCGGCGCCGCCTGCTGATCGACGCTGCGAAAACCGCGCTCGCCGCGGCTCTTTGCTGGTGGCTGGCATTGCATTTCGGCCTGCACGATGGATATTGGGGATCAATCAGCGCCATTATCGTTTTGCAGTCGAATGTCGGCGCCACGGTGATCGCATCGCGCGACCGCCTTTTGGGAACGCTGATGGGGGCGGCGTTTGGTTTTGCATTTTCTGTCTTTGGCGCGCCTCCGTGGAACTACATCCTCGCCGTGCTTCTTGCCATCTTTGTCTGCGGCCTGCTCAGTCTCCGTAACAGTTCGCGCCTGGCTGCCGTCACGATCACCATCATCATGCTCGTTCCAAGCCATGGCACTCGCTGGCCCCTGGCGCTCGACCGCGTTGGCGAAGTGCTGCTCGGCATCATCGTTGCACTTGCGGTCTCCACACTTGTCCTGCCCGATCGCGCCCGCATCTGGCTGCGCGACGGCCTGGCGCAGGAGTTTCTCGTACTGGGCGGATTCTTTGAGACGATTCTCGAGGGCTTTCGCGGCGCACCCTCGCAGAACTTGCCCGCCATGCGCGAGGATCTTCTCGCGCTTCTTCGCGGAAACAGCCAACTGCTCGAAGCCGCGCGCAACGAGCCCAGCGGCCCCGGATGGCGCGAGGGTCTCAGCTTGCTGTCGCAGTTCGGCCGCTCACTTTACGACGCCCTCGTTGCACTCGAACTCGCGGTCCAGGACAGTCATGAGGACTGCTTCGCACAGCGACTTGAGCCGGCGCTGCCTCGCCTCGCTGCCGACATTGGCACCACCTTCAACCATGTGGCCGCCTGTATTCACAAGTGGCGATTCCATCGTTCGCCTGAGAGGATCAACCTTGAGCAGGACATTGCTGACCTCGAGGCTCGCCTGGATGAAGTGCGCCATACGGGAATCGCCTTCTCGCAGGCCGAGATTTTGCGCGCTTATGCCGTGCAATTGCAGCTGAAGCAAATTGCGCGTCTGCTGCACGATGTGCGCGTCGAGACCTGCCGTGCCGTTGGCCAGGGCCGCAAGATCGTCGAGCCAGCCTGAACGCGCGACTAAACTGCAAGCATCTCAGTGTAGACGGCCATCCCGACCACGGCATCGGCGCCCAACGCATCGAGAGCGTCCACTTCATGCCGGCTGCGAATGCCGCCGGCCACGATGAGTTGCCGCGCGGTGAGTTTGCGCAGCCGCGCCGCAGTCTCGATCGGGAAACCCTGCATCGTTCCTTCAGTGTCAACGTGCGTGTAGAGAAAGGCGGAAACGTAGGGCTCGAGCTGAGGAATCGCGTCGTCAGGCGTCAGCTCGACCTGCGCCTTCCATCCCTTTACGGCGATGCGGCCGTTCTTCGTGTCGATGCCGGCGACGATATGGTCGGCGCCGATGGCGGCGGCGAGGTTGGCGGCAAAGGTTGTGTTTACGGAGCCTTCGGCGGAGAAGAGCGCTGAACCGATAATCACGCGCTTGGCTCCAGCGTCCAGAACTTGCCGTGCGCGGTCGATCGTGTGAATTCCTCCACCCGCTTGAACCGGCAGCCGCTTCGCAATCCGCTCGACGAGCGCGGAGTTTTCTCCCTGGCGCATCGCCGCATCGAGATCGATCAACTGCACCAGCGGATACCGCGCGAACTTCTCAATCCAGTATTCGAAATCGTCAAAGACCAGGTGCAGTTTTTCGCCCTGCACAAGCTGCACAATGCGGCCGCCCATCAGGTCGATGGAAGGAATCAGCATGGCAGCCTCACAGGGACACCCACCTGCGCCAGCTCTTCCTTGAGCGAGCGTGAAGTCGAAACGCCGAAATGGAAGATGCTGGCTGCCAGCGCGGCATCGGCCTTGCCGCGGGCGAACACATCGGCGAAGTGAGCTACAGTTCCCGCGCCTCCCGAGGCGATGACGGGAATGCTCACGGCCTCGCTCACCGCCGCCGTAAGTTCGCAATCGAAGCCGGCGCGGGTTCCGTCGGCGTCCATCGAGGTGAGCAGAATCTCGCCCGCGCCCCGCTGTTCGGCCTCGCGCGCCCACTCAACAACGCGACGGCCGGCCGGCTTGCGCCCTCCATGCACGAACACTTGTGCGTTGCGCACCGGGTCGGCGGCGTCAGGATCGCGCCGCGCGTCGATGGCGACCACGACTGCCTGCGCGCCGAAGCTACTGCCTATGGCGGTGATGAGCGATGGATCGGCAAGGGCGGCGGAGTTGATACTCACTTTGTCCGCGCCCGCCTCGAAGACCTGCTCCGCGTCGCGCGCCGATTTGATTCCACCACCTACGCAGAACGGAACGAATAGATCGCGCGCCGTGCGGCGCACGGTATCGAGCAGCGTCTGGCGGCCTTCATGCGTCGCCGTAATGTCGAGCAGCACAATCTCGTCTGCGCCTTCGCGCGCGTGCCGCGCAGCCTGCGTCGCCGGATCGCCGGCGTCGACGAGATCGACGAACTGAACGCCCTTGACCACGCGGCCGGCGTGTACGTCGAGGCAGGCGATGATGCGCTTGGTCAGCATGCGGTTTCTTTCGCCGGCCACACGAGAAAATTGCGGAGAATCTTCAGCCCTGTCTCGCCCGACTTCTCCGGATGAAATTGCACGCCCATGACGTTGCCTCGCTCGACAGCTGCGGCGAACGGCTCGATGTAATGCGTGACGGCGGCGGTGTCAGCGGTGACGGGGCCCTTGTAGGAGTGCGTGAAGTAGACGAACTCGCCGGGCGCGACGCCGGCGAGCAGCCGCGAGGCATTCCGCACTTCGAGCGAATTCCATCCGACGTGCGGAACTTTTTCGCTGCTTTCGGCAAAGCGAGTGCACGCTTCGGAGAAATGACCGAGGCCCAGCTGCTCAGGCGCTTCGGTCGATCCCGAGTAGAGCCACTGCATGCCCACGCAGATGCCGAGGAACGGCACGCCGCGCGCGATGGCCGCGCGGATCGCATCGGTGAGGCCGGTCGCGTCGAGCCGTTGAGTCGCCGCAAAGTGGCCGACGCCCGGCAGGACGATACGCTCGGCAGATTCGACTAAAGACAAGTCGCCGTCGGACACAACCGTCTCCGCGCCCAGATGCCGGAGTGTCTTCAGCACGGACGTCAGGTTGCCGGCTTTGTAGTCGATGACTGTCACGCGCATCAGAGAAGTCCCTTGGTTGATGGAAGCATCTTCCCGAGCTGCTTGTCGCGCGAGCAGGCCACGCGCAGCGCGCGAGCGAACGCCTTGAAAATTGCTTCGATCTTGTGATGATTCGAGCGGCCGTACATTGTCTTCACGTGAACGTTTGCCCGCGCGCCACGTGCGAAGCCCTCGAAGAAATCCGTAACCAGCTCGGTCTGCAGATCGCCGACGAACCGCGTGCGGACCTTTGTGTCGACTGCAAATGCCGCGCGCCCGCCCAAATCCACTGCAGCGATGGCGAGCGTTTCGTCCATCGGCATCACGAAGTAGCCGGCGCGAAGGATGCCGCGCTTGTCGCCCAGGGCTCTTTCGAACGCCTCGCCTAAAACAATGCCCACGTCCTCGACCGTATGGTGCTGGTCGACATCCAGATCGCCTTTGCAGGCGAGGTCGAGGTCGAAGGCGCCGTGGCGGGTAAACAGCTCGAGCATGTGATCGAAAAATCGAATCCCAGTCGAAATCTTGTATCGGCCCTGGCCTTCGATCGTAAGTTCCAGCGCGATGCGTGTCTCGTTCGTGTTCCGGACGATGGTCGCACTCCGCTTTCTTCGATTCGTGCTTTCCCGGGTCTCAAAATCGAGACCCGGGGCACCCAGCCTTGGTGATTTGCGCTTCGTGGTCATTGGTTGCCGCCTTCCACGCGCAGCACGGCCAGCGCGCTGTTCAGGGCCGTGACGGCCTGCCTCATCTGCGCGCGCGTCCCGATGGTGATGCGCACGCGGCCGTCGCAGCCGGGGTCGCTCGAGCGGTCACGCACCAGCACAGCAGCATCGCGCATGAGGCGCACGAACTCCGCGTGCTGAGCGCCAATCTCAACCAAAATAAAGTTGGCTTGGCTTGGCCAGCGCCTCACTCTTGCCGCGTCGAGCGCCTCTTCGAACTCCGTGCGCGCCGCCAGTACTTCGCCCACATACCAATCGAGATACGCCGTGTCGTCAAGCGCCGGCGGCAGACATGCAAGCGCCAGCGAGTTCACGCTGTAAGGCGAAAGCACGCGCCGCACCCAACGCATCAGATGGGCCGGACCTGCCAACAGCCCGAGCCGCAACCCAGCGAGCCCATAGGCCTTTGAGAACGTTCGCGCCACAACGAGATTGGGCACCGAACCCACGAGATCCATCACCGTTTCGCCGCAAAAATGGAAGTACGCCTCGTCAACAAGCAGCACGGCCTGTGGCGCGTTCCCCGCCAGTTCGAGCAGTTGTGCGCGTGTGGCGACCGAACCCGACGGGCTGTTGGGATTGGCGATCGCGATCACCTTGGTCCGCGGCGTAACGGCCGCCAGCAGCCGCTCAAACGGAAACTGCAAGTCGTCCGCGGCCTCGACCGCGACCACGCGCGCGTCGGTCGCCGATGCGTAAACCTCGTACATGGTGTAGGTGGGAACAGGGAGCAGCACTTCGTCGTCCGAGTCGAGAAACGTTTCGAAGAGGACGTGAATCGCCTCGTCAACGCCGTTGGTGAGCGCAACCTGCTCTGCGCGCAGGCCCAGGTGCGCGGCGGCGATAGCCTCGACCGGCTCGCGCTCGGGATACCGCGTGAGCGCGCCCGCCGAAATCTGCGCAAGTGTCTCGCGCACGCGCGGCGAACACTCCAGCGTGTTCTCGTTGAAGTCCAGCCGCATGGCTTCGCGGCTGCCAAGCGGAGGGTGATACTCCTTCATCGCCTGCACGCGAGCGCGCGGAGAAGGAGCCAGGGTTGTCGTTGCTTCAGTCACGGGTCCCCCTTTGCGTGAGGCGCGTGCGAATCGCCTCGGCGTGGCCGAACAGTCCTTCGGCCTCGGCCAGCAGCGCAGCTTTCGGCCCCAAAGCGCTCACGCCCTGGGCCGTGTACTCCTGCACCGTGATGAGCTTGACGAAATCATTCACGCTCAATCCGCCGCGCACGCGAGCCATGGCGCCAGTCGGCAGCGTGTGATTCGGGCCGGAGATGTAATCACCCATGGGCTGCGCGGACCAGCGGCCGATAAATACGGAGCCCGCATTGGTAATCCAGGCGAGATCGCTTGCCGTGTCCACCGTCAGGTGCTCGGGAGCGAGCCAGTTTGCGATGTCGCACACTTCCTCATACGATCCGGTGACAAACGCATAGCCATTTCGCTGGAGGGCTTGGCGGGCCACGGCGTTGTTGCGGCTGCGCTGTTTTGTTTCGGCGATCACGGCCTTTGCCAAAGCGTCGCTAGTCGTCACAAGGACCGCCAGCGCCTCCGGATCGTGCTCAGCCTGCGCCACAAGGTCGGAGGCGATGCAGGCTGCATTGCCGCGCTCGATGGCGACCATGATTTCGGTTGGCCCGGCCAGCATATCGATGGCGCAGTCGAAGGCGACGAGGCGCTTGGCCGCGGTGACGTAGAGATTGCCTGGCCCGACAATCTTGTCGACGCGCAGCACGCTAGCGGTTCCGTAGGCCAACGCAGCCACGGCGTGCGCGCCGCCGAGGCGGTAGAACTCATCGATCCCGAGCAGATGCGCCGCAGCAAGGGTCTCCGGCGCGGGTTTGGGCGATACCACGGCAATCCGTCTGACGCCAGCCACTTGCGCAGGGATCGCCGTCATCAGCAGTGTGGAAGGCAGCGGATGCCGTCCGCTGGGCACATAGCAGCCGACGGACGCGAGCGGGCGCACGAGCTGGCTGGTCGTCAGGCCTTCGACGTCGGATCCGCTCCACGAGCGCGGCATCTGCCGCTCAGCGAAGCCGCGAATCTGGCCGGCGGCCGCGGTCAGCGCTCCCTGCAGAGCAGGATCGAGCGCCTTCCACGCGGAGGCCATCTCTTCCTGCGTTACGCGAAGGGCGCCCGGCCCGGCGAGGCCATCGAACTGCGCTGCGTAGCGCAGCACCGCGCGGTCGCCGCGCTTGCGCACATCGGCCACAATGCGTCGAACGGCGGGCAGCACCGCGTCCAGCGCTGCGCCGCCGCGGTTCCTAAGCGCCGCGATTGTCTCCGCCGCCGCGCGAGCGTTTCGCCCTGAGGTCCGGATCAGCTTCATGGTTCGTCTCTTGTCACAGCACAACCTTGTTCAGCGGATACTCGACGATGCCCGTGGCGCGCGCGGCCTTCAGGCGCGGAATCACGTCGCGGGCGACGCGCTCTTCGAGGATCGTATTCACCGCAACCCACTCAGAATCGCTCAACTGCGAAATCGTGGGCGAATTCAGTGCCGGCAGCACGGCCAGCACTGACTCAAGATCCTGGCGTTTTACGTTCAGCATCAGGCCCACTTGTGCCTGCGCGTCGATGGCGCCGCGCAGCATTAGCGCGATCTGATCGATTTTCTGCCGCTTCCACGAGTCGGCCAGCGCGACCTTGCTCGCAATCAGGTGCGTCTCGCTCTCCATGACAGTATCGATGATCTTGAGGTGGTTGGCCTTGAGCGAGCTGCCCGTCTCAGTGACTTCAACAATGGCGTCGGCCAGCATGGGCGGCTTAACTTCCGTTGCGCCCCAACTGAACTCGACCTTCACATTCACACCCTTGGAAGCAAAGTAGCGCTTGCTTACCTCGGTAAGCTCGGTGGCGACGATCTTGCCTTCCAGGTCCTCGGCTTTTTCATAGCCGCTCGCCTCGGGCACGGCCAGCACCCAGCGCACTTTGCGACGGCTTTGCTTGGCATAGGTCAGCGTGGTAATGCTGGGCACGTCGAGGCCGCTCTCGACCACCCAATCGATGCCCGTCAGCCCAGCGTCGAGCACGCCGTGATCGACGTAGCGCGCCATCTCCTGCGCGCGGATCAGCATGCAGTCGATTTCGCTGTCGTCGATCGAAGGAAAGTAGGACCGGCCGTCGGCGTAGATGTTCCAGCCCGCGCGCTTGAAGAGAGCGATGGTCGCGTCCTGCAGGCTGCCCTTGGGGATTCCGAGTCGAAGCTTGTCAGCCACGGTTCACCTCCACGCGCAAGACGGGGTCCCCAACGACGGGTCCTTGTCGTTGGGGTGGGAGGGCAAGCGGCCGTGTAAAGCAGCTCACAGTGCCTTCGTGGCACACCAGACCGTCGCCCTCCACCTCCACGCGGAAGAGCAGCGTGTCGTTGTCGCAATCGGTCGAGGCCGAAACCACGCGCAACCGGTTGCCGCTGGTCTCGCCCTTCATCCACAGCTTCTGGCGGGTGCGGCTCCAGAAGGTGACGAAGCCGGTTTCCTGGGTCTTCGCGTAGCTCGTCGCGTTCAGAAAGCCGAGCATCAACACCTCGCCGGTGCGCGCGTCCTGCACAATGCCCGGCACGAGGCCATCCATTTTGTCGAAGTCAATCGTCGTTGGTTTGTCTCTCATATCCGATCCTGTTTGGGGTTGAATTTTTCGGGAACACGAAAAAGCCCACCAGCGTCATTCGCCGGCGGGCTTGGGTGTTTCTTTCAATCTCTTTGGCCGATTACTTCAGGCCATAGCAGTCCGCCGGCATGGTTGTCCCATGATGGTGGTGATGGCCGTGATCGCGGAGGCTCTGCATCTACATTCAAACTACGGGCAACCGCCTCGGGCTGTCAAATCAAATCTTCCGCGCCTCTTTGCGCGACGCAATTGAGGACATGGGGTCAGGCAGCGGCGTTCTGCTGGTGAAGCAGCTCGACTACGCGCTGGTACAAGCGGTTGCGGAGGTCAAACCGCGCCGATGCGGAAGCGATATACCGGATGTGCAGGTCGATGCCGGAACCTGACGGCCTGACGGTGACCACAGGCGCCGCGGTGAACCGGCTGAGGCCGGCGCCGCGTGGCCCGTGCTTCCATTCCTGCTCGGCCAAATGCGCGTTTTCGCGTGTTTCTTCGGCCACCGCTTTCTCAACCTTTTCCATGGCCGTATGAATGTCAGCGGACTGGGGCACACTCACCGTGATTTCGTCCCACATCCACTGGCCTGCCGTGGAGAAGTTGAAGTACTGACCACGAATCGCAAATCCATTCATGAACGAGATGCGCCGTCCGGTGGGATATCCCTGATCGGCCAGCCCGCCGGTTTCAAGCAGCGTGGTGGCCATCAGTCCGATCTCAATCACCTCTCCGCCCACGCCATTGATCTCAACCCAGTCACCAACATGAATGCCGTTCTTGCCCATGAGAACGAACCAGCCCAAGAAGGCGAGGATGTAGTCCTGCAGCGCAATGGTAAGGGCCGCGGTGGCAACGGCAAGGATGGTCGGGGTCTCCTTCGGCGGCCCAAAGATCACGAGGAGGATGAGGGCAGCGCCCAGCATCTGGATGCTCAGGGCGAGAATGCTGCGCAGTGTGCGCATCTGTCTGCGGTCGATGGCGGGGCGCTCCATGATGCGCCTTACGAGAGCGTCGCATAGGAGCATTGCGGCGAGGATGAGAAGAATAAGTGTGAGTGACTGCAGGATCAGATGCAACACGATCTGATGCTGCAAGTTGACCTGCGCCACCCACCTGCCGTAAACCGCCGCAAGCTGCTGCTCAGTCTGGATGCGATCGTCGTCGATGGTCAGAATCTGGCGCTCGACGCTGCGATCTTTGAGGCTGGCAAGCCGGGTGGCATGGTCGGGCGAAGCATTGGCAGCCGCCGCGGCGTTCGTGCTGGCCTCCAACGCATTGTGCTCGCCGGCGAGGCTGCGTGCGTTGTTCTGTGCTTCTACGAGCGCCTGCCGGATCAATCCCGTGCGCTGGCGCTGGCTGAACCATGCTCCGATGCGCTCCGCGAGCGTGTGGTGCTGCTGGGCAGAGAGGACTGCGATCTGGCCGCCGCTCTGGACCTCGCTGTCATACTTCCGCATCGAGGCTTCATGCGCGGTCAGCTCGTCCTGGATCGCCTCGCTGTGATCGCCGGAAGCGCGCTCAAGATCGCGCTGGGCGTCGGCCAGCTCGTCGGAGTCGAGGCCAAGCTGCGCCTTAGCGACTTCCAGGTCGTCGCCGGCAGTGCCCGGCGCAGTGTTCTGAGCGGCCCCGGCTTGCGCGCCGGAACCGGGCGTGAGGCTATCTACGAGCGCCTGGTCCTGCTGCCTGAGCTGCTCCAGCTGGGCGACCTTTTGGGAAAGGGCCAACGCCTCGCCTGTCAACGAGCGGCGCCGCGCCGCAAGCCGCGCCTGGCGGAGTGCCGCGGCAAACGCCTGGTCCACTTCATGGTCGGCCAGGTGCTCAGCTTCGCGCGCGTATTCGTTCTCTTCAGACGAGACCGCCAGCGGCGCCAAGGCTTGCGCGGTCTGCCAGGGTTGAATATCGACAAGGGACTGCGGCGCGTCCAGGCTGCGCGCGCCACCCATTCCACGGAGGAAGGCCATTGCGCCGCGCGTCGCCCACATGAAAACGACACAGACGAGGAGCAGCACCAGCAGAGCGATGAACAGCGCAAGCCTGGTCTTGTCAAGAAGGCGAGAGCCGGAAGAGCCGTCGTTGCGGGAAGGGGCAGGGGAGGTTGCCATCTGTCTATTGTTACAGCGTTCGAGGCCGGCAGCCAACGAGGGCGCCTGTGCAGGATTGCCGTCCCAGCTGTCTTGCCGCGGATCGACGGAAGGGGCGAGAATGAATCCGTGCCGGCCCCTAAACCGATTGCGGTGTTGCCCTTGGTCACGCTGGCGGCATGTTTCGTTATGTATGCACCGGCGGTTCAGGTGCATCCGCAAGCCGCCGCTTCGCAAGCCGCAACAAAGCTTAAACCAGCCCCACCTCCGGAGGCCCGCGTCGACATCAACCACGCGAACGTTGAGGAGCTGCTCAAGGTTCCCGGCCTGACGCCGAGCTGGGCGGGACGCATCGTGCGGTTCCGTCCTTACCGCTCGAAGCAGGACCTGCTGGATCGCGGCGTGCTTCCCAGCGAGATCTACGACCGCATCAAGGACTACGTCGTCGCGCACCGCGACAGGCAGTGATCGTCCCGCTGCGTGCACGAATCCACAATCATTCTCCTCGCGCGTGCAGCGCGGCCTTTACACTGTTCACTATCAGGAGGCGATCGCCATGCAAACCCGGATTCTGGGCACCACCATGCCCGTGCTCGAAGTGCAGCTCGACCCCAACGAGAGCGTGTTTTCAGAGAGCGGAGAACTATCGTGGATGACCGCGTCGATCCAGATGACTACGCATACGCAGATGGGCGGAGGCGGCGGGCTGTTTGGCGTGCTGAAGCGCGTGGCAGGCGGGGGCAGCATTTTCATGACCGAGTACCGCGCCATCCAGTATCCGGGTTCTGTGTCGTTTGCCGCCAAGGTGCCGGGACATATTGTGCCCGTTGCGCTTGGGCAGGGGCCGGACTACCTTGTGCATCGTCATGGGTTTGTGTGCGCGACCGACCAGGTGACACTGAGCGTCGGGTTCCAGCAGTCACTCGGCGCGGGCATCTTTGGAGGCGATGGATTCCTGCTGCAGAAGGTGAGCGGCGTGGGCACGGCGTGGCTCGAGCTCTCGGGCGAGTTGATCGAGCGCAACCTTGCTCCCGGAGAAGTGCTGCTTGTTCATCCAGGGCATGTGGGCGCATTCCAGTCGACGGTCGGATTCCAGATCACCACGGTTCCGGGGATCAAGAATATGATCTTCGGCGGCGACGGAATCTTTCTGGCGCAGATGGTTGGGCCGGGCGCTGTGTGGATGCAGACGCTGCCCATCTCGCGGCTGGCGCACCAGATCTGGGAGTATCTGCCGCATCCTGAAGCAGCGCCGACGGCTCCGGCGGCCGTTGGCGGCGGAATCGTGGGCGGAATCCTGGGATCGATCATTTCCGGGAACCAGTAGCGGGATCGGCAAGCATGAGCCAGCAAGCGCAATCGACGGGCAACGTTCGCGGACACATTGTGTTCTTCTTCGCGGCGGCGCTCGCGCTTTACGTTGCGTGGCTGATCCACGGCGTGCTGATCCTGCTTTACGTTTCGGCGCTCTTTGCCGTCGTGCTGACGCCGGTGGTGCGCGCCACGTCACGGATCCGCATCGGCCGCTGGAGGCCGTTCCAGGGATCTGCGGCTATCTTCATCCTGCTCGTTGCCGTGGCCGGCGCGCTCACCGCTTTTGGGTTCCTCGCCTTTCCGCCGATCATCGGCGACCTGCAGGCGCTCACAGGCGAACTTCCCAGCCGGATTCCCGCGATCCTGGCCAAGCTGAAGCAGGTTCCGTTTGCCGACCGGCTCGACGCCGCCGAAGTGATCTCGTGGATTCAAAGCACGCTGAGCAGCGCGGCCGCCTATCTGCTGCTCTCATTCAGGGCCTGGGCCGGCGCGCTCGTGCAAGTCATCGCCGGTCTCGTGCTCACGCTCTACTTCATTCTCGAGGGCGATCAGGCATACCGCTGGTTTCTCTCGTTTGTCCCGGCGCATCAACGGCAGCGGCTCGACAACACATTGCAACGTGCCGCAATCCGCATGGAGAAATGGCTGCTGGGCCAACTGAGCCTCATGCTGATTCTGGGCACCGTGAGCACGATCGTCTACCTCGCGTTCGGTGTGCGCTACGCCTACGTGCTTGGCGTCCTGAGCGGCCTGTTGAATCTGATTCCCGTGCTCGGCGCTGCCGTCGCGCTTACGCTCGGCCTTCTGGTAGCGGCCATCGACTCGTGGAGCCGCGTGCTTGGCGTGGCAGTTTTCTGGGTCGTGTACCTCCAGATCGAAAACTCATGGCTGGTTCCGCGCATCATGCGCAGCCGCGTGCATTTGCCAGCGCTCGCGATCTTCATCGCGCTGCTGCTTGGCTCGGCGCTCGGCGGGATTCCCGGCGCGATGGTGGCGATTCCGACCGCCGTGCTGGTGAGCGTGCTGGCCGACGAGTACCTGGTGCAGAAGGACGCGACGTAAGCGGAGCTCGCGAGGCAGGGGTTTCGTGTGAGCGGGGTTATGGGGCTGTAAGGTGCCGTTCTGATGGGAAAAAATCGGGAAAAAGGTCGAAATTTGTTCGCGATTTTGTGGGCGTTTTGTTGATTCCAGGAGAGTTAACATCGATTTTCGGCTCAAAAATTTTTATTTTTTTCTTTTTGAATTTGCCTTCCTGTTGAGTTGAGTTGGCGATCACGGAGCCGATCTCGAGCGGAACGATCATGGTTTGAGTATGCGCCGGAACGGCAAAATGATATGCAAACTTGGCGGAAGGAATTTTCGGAGTGGATTCAATGAGTTGAGGCGCGGCGATGAGATCGGACCCCTTGACAAGTGCGCGGGCCATGGGCTGTTGAGGCCTGGATTTCGGGCTGCGCGGGCGGGGTCGACGCCCCCCGTGACTCTGCGAGATCCGATGTCATAAACCATTCTTGTCAACAAGCTGGAATCATTGGGCCCGCATTGTTGTTGGGACCAATTCTTGCCACCGTACAACAGAGGCATATATGGGACCGGTCGTGGGCTCGTCTGGCGCTATACGATCGTTGGTTATTGCGGGCTAGGATTGTTGCCGGGTAGGTCCTTCGCTTCTGGGCCAATTGGGTGTTGGTGGATCAAGTCTACAGCTGGTTGTATCCCATATCCAATCACAATGCCCGTATTGAGCGCGACATACGTTCCGTTGTCAACATATTCAAAATAGGTTCCGTTGGCCCTCTTGACGATCCTCCACGGTTCCGCCTTTGCTTTCTGCCCCGCTTCATCGGGCGACGAGATATCGTGTTCCTTCATTACTGGAGCCACTTCAGGTCTGAACCCCGAAACGACTCCGGCGAGCCTAAATACGAAGCTACCCTGGTTTGAATCGCGATACACGATAGGGCCGCCTGAGAAGCCCGGGTTGTTATAGCCGTCCAAGAGCATCAGACCTGATCTACTTTCTTGCGATATCGGCAGAATACCGGATATGTTTCCGTGCTTTACGATGGGAAGCGGGTACGGCCCGTTGATCCCTGTGGCTGGGATTTGGATGCCATAAGGGAACCCTAGGAAGTACGCTTCTTGGCCAAGGTAGACGTTATTGTTTTCGGATGGCAGCTCAAAGTTCACGGTTAGCTGATGTGGCGGAATCAGAACTGCGATGTCAACTGGGTCGTCGCATCGAAGGATACTCACCTCAAGCGACGACCATTGGTTATTCATAAAAATATCGATCTTATCTCTGCTTCTCAACCCCTTAACGACGTGCTTCGCCGTCACAAGATACTCCCGTCCGTCCACGTCGATTGTGAATGCAGTCGCGGTAGCTTCATTGGGGGTACCGGCGTTAACGCGCACATTAAGGACGCGCTCGAGCACGTTCGATGTTACCTGTGCATCTGTGCGCAGGGGCCCCAGTGCGGGCATGAGCGACATGATGGCGGCCGCGAAGAGGAGAACGCGAGAGTTTTTGCTCCGGGTGGGCATGACCTGTACCTCTGTTAATGAGAACGGGGATGGTCCGCGCTCTTGCGGGAAGAATTCCCGTGTCCGGCACTTCGTGGACGGTTTGAGGAACGGTTGGCTGAATTGTATACCGACTGCGGCGGCGGAATATCGCCGCGCCCGGTGCCCTACATTTCGCATCCTAGGGTACGCGCGACCCGAGGAACCGGGGTGTTCAGGTTGAGGCTGTTCCTCGGAGAACTGAGAGCTTTCAGCCCCTCCGAGTGGCCTGCTGCAGGGCCTGAGGCCCTCGGAGCGGGCTCAGTGTCGGGGTCGCTTGATTGGATAAACCGGAAGGCTCCTCCAGTGTCCTGAGCTAAAGTTTGGTTGTTTGGAGACCGAGCTTTTAGCGCGGGAGTAAAGGAGCCTTATGAAGATTGTAGGGTGTGATTTTCATCCC
>Ga0208034_1000217_pt1 | contig 53735 bp, 56 predicted proteins | sample June2015DPH_8_10_FD_184699 | JGI IMG/M metagenome (GOLD analysis project Ga0208034, IMG submission 184699) | Peatland microbial communities from SPRUCE experiment site at the Marcell Experimental Forest, Minnesota, USA - June2015DPH_8_100... | ecosystem: Environmental > Terrestrial > Soil >...
GTTGCAAGCCCGGGTGGTAATCGCATCCTACAATGATCATGTTGGCTCCTTTCTCCGGGCCTTGGTTGGTGTGCACCACCAAAGTTTATCCGGGGCTGGGAGCCGACATTGTCATGGAATCAATTACACTGGAGCAATTACACTGGAGCAGCCGACAAGGCTGTGAATCTCGTGGGGAGTAAGTCCCCACACCACCAATTGCCTGGGCGGGTGGTTAGCAGATCCGATGCATGCGGAGGCAACGAAGCATGTTCTGTCGGATGTCAAAGCCTCGGCTGCCCTGCGGCGATAAGTCGCAGCGGCGGGAACGATCTGGGAGGCGAGCAAACTTGGGGGCCTGAACATAACGAAATGGCTGCAGTCTCGAAAAAGCGATCCGTCATGAAATCGTTTCGACGGGAACATGCGGGAAGCCGACCTCGATAGTGTACGGGGGAAGGCCGATGACGTGGAGGAAGAAACAGGCATGTGCACTCCGCGGTACCGCCGTGGCAGGGGCCCAGGCACCCAGGGAAGGATTCACAGAGATAACGTCGGGAAAGTCCCGCTGGCAGCAGGGGCTGGTAGCAACCTGCAGAGACTCCTCGAACGAGGCTTAGGCCGAAGGAGAGGAGAGCCTAGCGGGATTGACGAATGAGTCTGTAAGAGCCATGACCGGGGAGTAATGTCCTCGCAGGAGGCGGTCCACGTCTCCCTGATGGAGGTAACGCCAACATCAGGCAAAGGGACTCTGGGCACTTGGTGGTTCCATTTTCAGCGCGGTGGTCGGACACAGAGCCGACAGGAGCCGTACGCATGAGATGGAACTAAGCTGTGAGCAAACCATTCGCCGTCGGGGCGTATGCGCACCAGCACTTGAACCTCGTGGCGAATGGGAAGGTTCCCGGAAGAGATGCCAAGGCTTCAAACCGGACCTGGGAAATTCGGCCGTCCGGCATTATAGGGGGGCCTCGGGAAACGTGGCCATGGCGGAATTGCGAACCCACCTCGCAACCGAAAGGGTGAGAGTGGTAGCCCTCCGCCTAAAGCAAACGCGTCCGAGTTCTATCCCAACCATTGACCGGGGCCGCAAGCCCATCATGATGCCGCCAGAAAGGTCTTCCTTTCGCGCGGGCAAAAACCGAAGAAACCGAGCGTTCAGAATCAGAGAGTTCCAGACTCGCCCGAGGCTACCCTTTCACGCAGCTGTCCCAGAGCTGTAGCGGGCTGGTAGGGGATACCCAAGGCTAGGCGGGGACCCAGAAGTGTCCCAGAACAAACCCCAGAAGGCCCCACGGGTGCTTTGAAGAAGAAGTGGATGAAAATAGCGGTCTCACAAGAGCGAGACAGAGACCGTCGGCGTTGAGTGTGGGGATCAGAGTGTCCCCAGAGCGACTTCGGGGCTCCGGCGAGGTCTAGCAATGGCATGCGCCTTCACTCGCTGCAGGTGGGCTCTATACGAGTTTCATTCCGGACATGAACCTGGTACAGCACCTCAGCCCCTGTAATAACCATATATCTACTCTCCTTCTTCCTGAGTTACTGCTTGAGCTTCGAGCTTGAGCTGAGCATCTTGGAAGAGCGCGAGAACTCTGGCGAGTCCTCTCACGACACCAATTTGCGAGAGCGGAGAGCAAGAAAACTGCAGGAAAATGGCCGAATTGAATTCCCACAACTGTTCCCAGTATTGTCAGGAAGGCCCACAAGCAATTGCAGGAGGGCGACAGGTACCCGAGAAGGGAGAATTGATCCTTGAGGCCAGAAACTGGGTTTGCAAGCGATTTCCCGAGATTCGATATTTCTATAGGTTCGTGCTGGCTTTCGAGATCGAGATCGCGACAGGAAAGATTGAGGAGTAGTTCAGCATTTCCCTGTTCGATTCGCTCCCCTGTATACGAGTTTGACTTACAGTGCCGTTCAGGGGGTGCGTCACTGCGGATGTATACAAGTTTGAAATTTGCAGTTCAGAGATGGCGGGAACAGCCTCCAGATCGTCGCAGAAATGCACTGAGCGCGGACTCTTCCCCACCACAGCGCAGGAGCACCTCACAACGCAGCGTGACCCTTGACATTGCCAGGATGTTGCCCGAGGCGGATAATACCGCTGCCCGAAAGGACGTAAGCATGAGAAACCTTCACCTCGTTTGCTTGTTGTGTATTGTTGTAGGCAGGCTTGCTGTTGCTCAGATTATCCAAAGGCCGAGGTCTACGGCGGCTACTCCTACGTCAATATCGACACCAATGGCTTGAGTTCTCGCCAGAATGCCAATGGGTGGGAAGCGTCGGTGTCGGGCAACTTTACTAAATGGCTGGCGCCGAGGCGGATGTCAGTGGCTATTACAAGACTTATTCGGTGAACCTGCAAGATCTTGGTCTTGGCACTCTCGACGTAAAGTCACTGACTATTCCTATGCCGCAGGCCCCCGTATCAACATTCGACCTTTGTTTATCCATGCCCTTATTGGCGGCGACCATTTAACGGGCAGCGCATTGGGTTTCTCCGAATCGCAAGATGGCTTAGCCGGAGTCTTTGGTGGTAGCGTGGAATGGAGTGTGTCGAACCACTTGGCCGTGCGTTCATCGGTGGATTACGCGTTTACCCGTCACAACATCTTTGGAGGGCCGTCCTACACTCAAAACAATGTGCGTGTCGGAGCAGGGTTGGTTTATACATTCGGCGGTCGAGGAGCGGTTGCCGAAAGACCATCCCGTTCAGAAACCACTCGCCAAGCTGCCCCGAGGCCATCACGTTCGGGAATGCCTATCCCGGCACTCGGGCTGATGGCAAGGGCGCATGACAATGACGGTGCGGAGATCTCGGAAGTGGTTCCGGGAAGTATCGCGGCACAATCGGGGTTGCAGGTTGGGGATGTCATCAATGCAATCGACGGCAAGGCGGTCAGAACGCCGATGGAGCTGCAGGCCGAACTGTCAAGCCGAGCACCAGGAAGCAAAATACGGTTGGGATTTTTCGTGCGTGGGTTCTACCAGTCAGAACCGTGATAATCCTTAGCAAGGTCAGAGGCTCTTAGGTGTACGTCGGTGAAGCTTCTTCGGCAATTCTTCGTAAGCGACGCAAGGGCAGCTCGATTCGACGACACGAGGAGAAATAGATAGGACTGGCCTGCTGATTCGCCAAGCTGTTGGTCGCGGACCCTTATCCGCGAAATGTGACAAAATCGCTAGAAAATTCCGAGCAACTACAGCTTTGCAAGAAAATGCAGGACGGAAAGCGTGACATCGGCAATTCCAGCTCACTTCAGCGGATTTTCGACCGCCAAATGTTGCGCGTATGCGAGGAGCGTTGCGGGCGCGGGAGTGGGGGCCGCTTGTCGTGCCCCGCGATACCCATCATTGCAACAGGGGCCTTCCGAGTGCAACCCTGCCGCTGCATAGAATAAGGAGGGAACCGGGGCATGGGCGAGGAGCCAACTACTCCCCAGAACAACCCCAGAGGGCCCCACGGTTGGCACAGTCGGGAAATGGGGAAACCGGCTGTAATCTCCGTAGACGTGGAACTCCGATCAGAATTAAATCAAATTGCCAGTTTTCAGTTTCGCCAGTTTTTCAGTTTGCTGACGTCCGTCTGTGACTCCGCTCACTCGCCAATGCGACTAGAATCCAGTGTCCGAACTCGTCCAGCTGCGCGGTAACTTGTACCTGGGATGCACTCCCGTAATTTGAAAGTGTGCCGCGGTAGTGGTCAAATCCATTCACCTGCCACTTTTCGGAACAGGTCGCGCCACCGAGTCTGGCCCGCGCGGAAGCGAGCAACCGACATGAGATTCTTGCAGCGACTCCTGGGCGAATTGTGCTCCCATCAGTTTACTTGGCCACGCATCGGCGGCAATAGCCAGCACTATCAGATCTGTCTCATTTGTGGGACTGCCTACGAATACGACTGGAAGAGGATGCGACGCACTGATCGGCTGCTGGTGACGAACGGGCAACACCCTCTCGCCGTCGCGCGGACTCGATCGCCGGGAACTGTCCATTGACGTGAACACGATGTCGCTCAGAGCCGGGTTGCGAGCCCATCGCTATGCCGCCAGTAAGCCAAGCCTTCAGAATAGTTCCGCTTGATAATCCACACTTCAGACGGAACCGTGCCGCCGTAAAGCTATTTGCAATCAGCAGCCGCTTCATTGCGAACTGCTTTGCGGTAATCGAAATAGGTTTCGTCTTCTTGATTCTTGCTCGTGTAGAGGAGGAAAATCCTTGCTCGTGACTGCATAGCAAAATGTTCCGGGAGCCAAATTCCGTTATCGACGGGCATCTTCTCCAACTCGAAGCGGGTGCCAGGCTCGACGCGGGCTAGAAAGCCCACGATCGAAACGATGTATAACCTCTGCTTCGACTTTCACCCAGTGGAAAGTCTGTTTATCGATCCAGAGCTCTCCCTGCATCCCGGTCAGCACCTTGGTTTCTTTGTTGGCCGGTTGATAGCCTGGCTGGGGTGTTGCCTTCAGTACATAAACGTCGAACGGACCCGATCTTTGCTCGCCCACGAGCTTGAAGTTGAAAGCTTTCGTCATTTCGTCCATCAACAGGTGATCACGGCTGCGTTCCTTTTCGTATTTGGCGATCCGCTCTCCCCTCTCTTGCTTCGATTCGCCGCAGCGCTGAGCCGTAACCTTTTCCAGCTTCTGTTGTTCCTTTGCCTGTTCTCCCGGCGTTAGCGGCTTGCCATTGACTGCCACGAGGCGCGCGTAAGGGGAATCCAGGATCATGGTCACTTCGGACGTCCGGGTTCCCCCACCTTGCACATCGCGCTCAAAATAGGAATATGCGGGGGCGGCTTGCCAGTCTTTATTATTGGCCTGAACCGAGCGCTGGATAATAGTCTGGACATCCTCCTGGCCAGCAGCAGCCAAAGCGGTGAAAAGCGCTAATATCAAAGCAAAGCACCTCGCCATGTTACCCGAGATTTCCTTTTTGAACTCAAAAATGGGAAGTAATATACACACGTTTTGCCGTCCTGTGATGGCTGCTTGAACCCAGTTCCATCTTAGCCACTCCCAAAGGTTCGCGACCATGGTCGCTCAAAGCGAAGTCTCTGCCACCCGGAAATGAGCACTCTTGCTCAGACGAATGGCCCGTGAAGTGCAAACGTCGAGGTGTGCTTCCAGCGGAATCGCCGAGGAGCCCAAAAATCGCTGGCCGCTTTGCGGGGCCGAGTCATGGTGAAACGAATTGCACAAATCCGGGTCATTTCTTTTCTTCTATTGGCTGCTTGCGGGGCCTTGTGCCAGAAACGTCCGTTCAGAATCAAGGCACAGTGTTCGTATTCTGCCCGATTACTTCCCAAGGCAAAGAATGGGGTTTCCGAAAACGTACACTCTGAGCCGTGGCAAAGGTCCAAGATATCAACGATGACCAGCCGGACGATTCCTGGCTCCAGGGTTTCCGGCTGATCTTTCTCCAGAACCCCCGCAGTGGCGAACATGCTGGTGCCTTGTTGCTTGGGTGCGAACTTTGACGATGCAAACATAGGTGTCTCCTTCTGGGCGTTCGTTCTTTGCCCCGTGGTCTTGCCTTGTTCTGTTACGGCTACTGTGAAGCCTTCACTAAAATCTTCACTAAATCTTCATTGATGATTGTGTTACGGGTAGGTAGTCCTTTTGACTGGGCTTAACTCCTACCCTATAGTGCTGGCGGGCACTGTTTGTTCCAACTATTTTCGTCCCCTATCTTCTTACACGAGTTTTACAAACGAGCGGCCCACCCCCTGAGCCGCCCGTCGCCATCGCCGCCACCTAAGCGGGATGGTCTTAAACCTGTTACGGCTACGAAGCCTTACGAACTCTGTACGCATCTTGCTTACACGCAGGGCAGCAGTAACGGGCGTTGCCCCGTAACGCCTTGAAGTTCTCGTGGCAGTTCTCGCACACATACACGGCAATCGCCCGTTGTCGCACTACCCTGGTTGTTGCAATCTGTGTCGCTAGCGTGCCCGTCGCTAATGCAGCAGCCCGTGTCGCTTCATCCTGGGCGAAGAGTGCAGCGTCAGACGCCTTGATGGCTTTTTTCAAGTCTGCCGATATCTTCTTGTTGGCTGGTTTGAATGCACAGGCGATGGGTTCATGCTTACGCCACGACGCCTTCTTCGCTGCGATGAGTTGTTTGTGCTGCGACCATGATGCTTTCTTCGCTGCACGGAGTCCATCACGGACAACCTTCGCAGCGGCACGGAGTTGTTTGCGTGCAGTGACCTGGGCGTTCGCCAACGACGGTTCATCCTGGCGTTCGCTGATGGCGACCTGGGCGACGGATTCAACCAGCACGCGGAGCGACGGCACGGCACAAAGGTGGCCGTCAACGGGCATGGGGCTTTCAGTGATCTCATCTACCTTTGGGATTGACACGACGGAAGGTTCTTCTTGCAGTCAGTCGAGGGGCGACTTCGTTGCTGCAGCGACGGCGGTTCGTTCTGCCTAATGCCTAAACGGTTTCAGACATATAGATCTATTCTACTCGCTTTCAGGGGGTGTGTCAACAACATAATGTAGGGGTTGTCACTGCAGCCTATCCGTGTAGGCTATGCAACTAGCCCTTCAACAGCCTGTCCAATGCCGCGACCGCCGTCCGTACGTTCTCTTCAACCGGTTGCGAATAGTGTGCGAGGGCCGTCTCCGGCTTTCGGTGTCGCAGCACGGCCTGGACGGTGCGGGCGTCGGACAGGCCCTGGATCAGCGTGGCGGTCGTTCGCCGGATGCATTGGAAGTTCAAGGCCGGGATGCCAACGAGCGTGCCTAACGCCCGTATGCGACCGGCAACCTCGCCCCGCCACTGCAGCCCGCCGTATTCTGCCGGGAAGATAAAGTCCTGGTCATCCGGGTAGGTCGTCACGGTTCGCCATTGCTGAAGTGCCGCGACCACGCTCTCAGGCAAGAACACGGTTGTCAGGGCGGGACTGGAGTCGCTGTCCGTCGTCTTGGTATACGACTGTAACCGCCCGTTCCAAACTGTCCGTACAATACGCAGTTTTCCCTCCACGGGGAAATGGTCCCGCCACTGCAGGGCCAAGAGTTCGCCGGGTCGCAGTGCCGTCGCGAAGGCGACCATCAGCAGCACCCGGTCAGACTTTACTTCAGCACCCAAGGCCGCATCGATGAGTGCCTGAATCTGCGGGATGGTCAAGACTGGTTTTTTGATAGGCTTCAGATTGACGGGCATCCGTAACAGACGTGCCGGACTCTTCCGCAGATAATCTTGCTCAACGGCTTCCGCCAGGATGGACTTCAGAAATATGCGGATGTGGTGCGTCAAACCCTTGCTGCGAGACTTGGCCAGTTCGTCAATCCATTGTTGAAGGGCGACCGCATCCAGAGCGTCCAAAGGGGATTGTCCAAAACGCTTGGTAATCAGGCCGATCAAATAGATGTTGGTCACACGGGTGGAGTTCCGCCAACTGGATTGCCGCAACGGGAGCCAGCGGCTTTCAATGAACCCCTGCAGCGTCACCCTGTGGTCACCCCTGAGATGCAACTCCTGTTCGATGCGGGCGGCCAGAATGCGGCGGGCTTCAGATTTCAGCATCTCATTGCAGCCGCCGATGCGGAAGGCGTGTTGGTGCCGGGTCTTCGTGCCGTCAGGGTTGGACGACCACTGAGAATAGTGACCAACCCATGCCCCCGACTTCTTGACGAGAGTCCCATGCTGAAGGCGACTCATTTGCCCCTCAGTTTAAGCGTCCTTTTACCCGGTGATGGGACGCTTACCCGTTCGTCTTTAAGCCTCCCATTTCCAGGAGATGGGACGCTTATTCCTTCGGGGTTCATAGACAGATAGTGGGTTGATGGTGATTCCCCGCGAGCAGCACGCCATTCATCAATCCGGAAATGATTCGCCGCCGCCTGGGCCATTCTTGCGTCTGAAAAATATCTCTTCGCCAAACCCCGCTGCACCAATCGGTTCATCGTGTGCCGTAGAGCATTAGCACGGCGGGTAAACGCACGGCGTAGAGCAAACATTCGTGGCGTGCTCAACTTCTCTTGTATCTTTTTTCCCGCTTCACACCAGGGTTTCACCCACGACCGGAAGGGAGCAGGTTGTTTGCGAGGGATGAACAGGGCGTACGCCTGTTTGTAGGTAAGCACCCCGCCGTTCTCGCGAGCCGCCGCCAGAATATCCTGTTGTAGTTTTGAAAGTCCCTTACTCATAGTCTCCCCCCGTTGCGACCCATTATTGCACAGTTGACCCCCTGTTGACCAGGAAAATCTTTAACCCTCTTAAACCCACGCCAAACATGGGTTTTTCGCTGTTTACCTTTTACATACCTCATCTTGGCAAGCTGCGATGACCCCCAGTTCCTGCTCAAAACAAGCTGCCCGACGTATTGCACTCGGCAGGTGCAGGAGGTGTGCTATGTCAGAAAGCAGAGTCGCACTCGAGGGAGATGCCTCGCCTGAACGCAACCGGTATCGGCTGCTACTCGAGATCACCGACATGGTAGCGCGAACCCAGAGTCTGCCCGACGCATTCAAAGAAATCGCCCCGCCGGTGCTGGCCCTGACGGGAGGCGAACTGCTGAATCTTTCCCTCCACGATCCGCGCCGGAATTGCATGCTGACTCGGTATTGGAAAAAGAATCAAGAGAGTGGAGAGTTCGACGCTTTCCCCGTGGACGAAGCGGCGAGCGGGTGGGCATGGAAACATCAGGAGCCGATCGCCATTCCCGATATCGAGCGCGAGCCGCGCTTTCCCGGCTTCGTGCCCGTGTTACTCAATCACGGCGTCCGATCGTACACCGTCCTTCCCGTGAGCACGCCTTCAAGCCATTTTGGAGCACTTGGCCTGGGCAAGAGCGTTCCCGAGGTCCTGGATAACGAGGATGTCGAATTCCTGTCGCGCGTCGCGCTGATGGGAGCGCTTGCGCTGGAGAAGGACAGAGCCCACCGCGCCTTTGAGGAACAGCAGAGCCTGGTCGCGATCGGCCGTGAAGTGAGTTCCTGTCTGGAGTTGGAAAAGCTGTTGCCGGTTATTCTTTCCAGCGTCCGGAGCATCGCGCGCTACGACCGAGCCGTCCTGTCCCTGCTGGACGGGGATGGCAAGAACGTGCACTTGTATGGAGATGCTCTGGAATGGGAGTCTTTCCTCAACCACGGAAGCGCGGTTGCGTTTGAGCAATCACTCTCGGCGCGGGCGATCCAGACGCGAAACGTTACATTCCTCACCGCAAGCGATCTGCACGACATGAACGAACCTCTGGCGAAAGCTATGTATGAAGGCGGGGTTCGGTCGGTTTGCAGCGTGCCCCTGGTCGCGGGCAATCGGATCTGGGGAGCACTGAATCCGAGCAGCATGATCGAGAATGCTTTCGGCCCGCCGGAGGTTGAATATCTGCAGCAAGTAGCCAATCAGATCGCGGCAGCGCTGCAGAATGCGAACGCCTATCGCGAGATCGCACAACTCAAGGAACGCCTGGCCCAGGAAAAGCACTATTTGGAGTACGAAATCCAGAGCGCGAACCGGCCCGACGATATCGTCGGCAACAGCCCAGCCTTGAAACGTGTGCTCGATTATGCTGCCATTGTCGCCGACACCGATTCCACCGTCCTCATCACCGGCGAAACCGGGACTGGCAAAGAACGCATCGCTCGCTTAATTCACGGCATGAGCCGGCGCAAGGACCGCAACTTCATCAAGGTGAACTGCGCCGCCATTCCCACGGGACTGCTGGAAAGCGAGTTGTTCGGCCACGAAAAGGGAGCGTTCACCGGAGCGGTAAGCCAGAAGATCGGCCGGCTTGAATTGGCGGATAAGGGCACTTTGATGCTCGACGAGGTTGGAGAAATTCCTCTGGAGTTGCAGCCCAAGTTGCTGCGTGTTCTGCAGGACCAGGAGTTTGAGCGCCTGGGAGGAACGAAGACGATCCGGGTGGACGTACGGCTGATCGCGGCCACCAATCGCGATCTGGTTCGCGCTGTGGAAGAAAAAGAATTCCGCCGTGACTTGTTCTACCGCTTGCACGTGTTTCCGCTGCATTTGCCGGCCTTGCGCGACCGGCGCGAGGACATCCCCATGCTGGTTCGCCATTTCGTCGAAAAATGCGCGGCCCGGCTACACAAGCGGATCGACGTCATCCCCGATGAGGCCATCGAAGCCATGATGCACTGGAGATGGCCGGGAAACATCCGCGAGCTGGAGAATTTTATCGAGCGCTCGGTGATCCTGTCGGAAGGCAACCGGTTGAGCCCGCCGCTCGGCGAGTTGCGCGAGGAAATCTCACGGCAGCGGTTCGATTCCGACGGTACGCTGCGCGACAAAGAACGCGAACACATTATCGAAATTCTGCGTCAGACACGGGGCGCCCTGTCGGGTCCGGCAGGCGCGGCGGCGCGGCTTGGACTCAAGCGCACCACCCTGCAGTACAAGATGCAGCGGCTGGGAATCTCACGCACGGATTATCTGAATTAGGAATCACCGGAGTAAGAATCACTGGGGCACGATTATCTGGATTTGAAACTGCGGGAGTGACATCTGCCGAACTGTCGGCAGCCGGGCCAGTGCTACGGCATCTCTTTGGGCGCGCTGCTCGTTCTTACCATCCTAAGCAGCGAAGTTTACAGTCACTTAGTCCATGTCGAGTATGTGGCCGCTGGTGTGCACTGCTTGTCCAGCTGGCGCATTTCCGCTTCCCCCGGCGGAAGTTTCCGCCAGCCAAGTTTCGTCGACCAGCAGGAGTTTGCTATGGGTGTGCCCCGGCGCTTCGCGATTCCGAGCGACTGTCTAAGCTGCACCCTGAGGCGGACCTGTGACTTCTGCAATTTGCCTCAGCCTCTGATGACTGAGTTCAACGCGATGGGGCACCTGACCCTGTATCCCGCCAATGCCACTTTGCTGACGGAAGATCAAATCCCGCGCGGCGTCTACATCGCCTGCTCCGGCCGCTCCAAGCTCTCGGTCGGGGCCCGCGATGGCAAAACGATCATCCTGAAAATTGCCGGAGACCGCCAGGTGCTCGGGCTGAGCGCGGTCGTCTCCGGGGGGCCATCACCGATTACGGTCACCACCATCGAGCTATGCCAGATCAAGTTCGTCTAACGCGACAGCTTCCTACATCTGATCGAACACGACAGCCACGCCGCGCTCGCGTGCGCCACCATGCTCGCCTGCGAGGTCACGACCTCGTTCGACGATGTGCACGATCTGCTGCTCGCCCGTAGTTCGACGGAGAAGCTCGCCCACCTGTTGCTTTCCTGGGTCTCGGACGAGCCCCGCAACCGGGAACTCCGCGTACCCACGGAATTCACACACGAAGAAATTGCCCAAATGATCGGATCTTCGCGAGAAACGGTGACCCGCTTATTGAGCGATATGAAACGGAAAGATTTGATTCGGCTGGAGGGTGCAACGCTAGTGATTCCCAACCGGATCGCCTTGCAAGCCATTGCGTCCTGAAAGATCCCTCCCCCGGGCGGACGAAGCGGTCTCCGCGTCCGCCCCTTTTTTTCATACAAACCCAACCCACCACCCCTTCGGCTACGCTCAGGGCAAGCTCCGTCATGGAGAACAATTTTGCAATTTGGTAATCGGGTAATTTGGTAATTTTAAAATCAGAGCAAGGCGGGGACGCCGAGAGGGGCACGGGACCGGGTTCAAATTACTAAATTACAAATTACACAATTACCAATTGTCTTCACAGGTTGAACAGTTCCCGCAGGCGGCGGGTTTGCGCGCGGCTTACCGGAATTTCCGTCTGTTTCTTGTCGTCCATGCGCAACTGGTAGGAGCTCTTGAACCAGGGGACGACTTCGCGGATGTGATTGATGTTGACCAGAAACGACCGGTGCGCCCGCCAGAACAAATTAGGATCGAGATTTTCGAAAAGTTCTTCCAGCGTTCGGCAATTGGACTGGCCTTCCATGCCCGCATGACCGCTGGTGGCTACGGTGATCACGCCATCTTCGATGGTTGCGTAGCAGATATCCTTCGGATCGGTCAGGAATAACCTGCCCGCGGCCTTGATCAGAATCTTCGCCGTCTGCGGCTTCTGCGATTCCAACATCCGCACCAGCGTTTCGAATTTTTCTTCCGGCCCGGCGCCCGCTTCAATCTTTGTCCGTGCCTTCTCGATGGATTGGGCCACTCGCTTCTTATCGAAGGGCTTCAGGATGTAGTCAACCGCGTTCACCTCGAACGCCTTCACCGCGTATTGATCGAAGGCGGTCGCAAAGACGATCTTGGGGAGGGGAACCTTGCGGTCGAGCAGTTTCTTGATGACGCCGAAACCGTCCAAGCCCGGCATCTGGACGTCGAGAAACACGAGGTCCGGATTGTGCTCGCGGATCAGGCTGATCGCTTCCAGGCCGTTCTTGCCCTGGGCGACCACGTTCACGTCGTCCAGGTTCTTGAGCAGGTAGGCGAGCTCGTCGCGCGCCAGTTGTTCGTCGTCGACGATGATCGCGGAGAGGGGCATAGGGTTCCGAACCGAAGAGGTAAAGCCGGTATTTACGGCAACGTTCGCCATTTCCTTAGATGCTGAGTATAGCTAGTAGAGCGGGCAGGCCGCCAGTCGGGTCAATTTGCCTTTCCGGATTGGCTTATACTGCTTCCATGACGCAGCTTGAACCTCGCTTCCAGGAGATGGAGCCGACTCTTACGACCGCCCCGGAGCTTACAGACATTCTCACCGAACTTGCTTGCCGGGAGCCTATCTTTCATCGACCTGAATTCGGAACATCGAGGGCTGATTTCGAGAGGATGACAGTGGAAGACTTCTGGGAAATCGGGGCCTCTGGCCGGAGCTACTCCAGAAAGTCCGTGCTCGACGGATTAGAGAAACGCTTCTCTGTCCCGCACACCGACATTTGGGAAACAAAAGACTTTCATTGCCGAAGGTTAGCCTCTGACGTCTACCTTCTGACCTACACTCTCCTCCAGGACAACGTGCGTCTCACGCGGCGGTCAACCATTTGGCGGCGCACATCCGACGGCTGGAAGATTGTCTATCACCAGGGAACAATCGTTCAGGACGTTTGAGCTGAGATGGTCGCCCCGCAGTGCCAGCCATCACGCCAAACTGCGCCACTCGCGATTCCTTTACAACTGGTTTTCAATCGCCAGCGCCACGCCCATTCCGCCGCTGACACAAAGTGTGGCCAGGCCGCGGCGCGCTTTTCGCTTGAGCATTTCGTGGAGCAGCGTCACTGTGATGCGCGTCCCGGTGCAGCCGATGGGATGGCCGAGTGCGATAGCGCCTCCGTTGACATTGAGTTTCTCGCGATCGAAATGCAACTCGCGATCGCAGGCCAGCGCCTGGGCGGCGAAGGCTTCGTTGAGTTCGACGAGATCAAAGCCGCTGAGATTGAGGCCGTGTTTCTGTTCCATTTTGCGGATGGCCGGCACCGGCCCGATGCCCATGAGGCGCGGATCGACGCCCGCGGAAGTCGCCGCGAGAATTCGCGCCAGAGGCTTCAAATTGTTCTGCTGGACGAATTTCTCGCTCGCCACCACCGCCGCCGCCGCTCCATCGGTGATGCCGGAAGAATTTCCGGCGGAGATGGTACCGGTCTTGGAAAAAACCGGAGCGAGTTTGGCCATCTTCTCCATGGTTGCGTCGAGAAACAAGTGTTCATCGCGTGAAAAAACGGTTGCGCCCTTCTTGCCCTCGATTGTGACCGGAGCAATTTCGGCGTCGAAGCGTCCGCTGGATTGCGCAGCCGCAGCGCGCTGCTGCGACACGAGCGCGAACTGATCCTGCTCTTCGCGCGAGATCTTGTACTGCCCGGCGAGAATCTCAGCGGTCTCGCCCATCAGCATCTTCGCTATCGGGCAGAAAAATCCGTCGCGATACATCCCGTCGACGAGTTCCTGATGGCCGAGACGATATCCCCAGCGAGCGCCGTCGAGATAGTAAGGAAGCCGCGACATCGACTCGGTTCCGCCCGTCAGCACGCAATCGAGGTTGCCCGTGGCAATCTCTTGAAAGCCGAGCGCGATGGACTTCATGCCAGACGCACAAGCCTTGTTCATGGAACTTCCTGAGGAATGCCGCTGCGGATGGAAATCTGCCGCGCGGGATTTGGACCGCCTCCAGCCTGCCGGCCGTTGCCGAAGATCGTCTCTTCAACCTGTTGCGGCTGCACTCCGGCGCGTTCGAGAGCCGCCTTCGCGGCAACCACGCCCATATCCGCGGCGGAGAGCGAGGCGAGCAAGCCTCCAAACTTGCCAATCGGCGTGCGCACGGCGGAGAGGATGTACACGTTGTTCACGAGAAACCCCCTGACATTTCAGTCTAGCAGGCTGCGGAAAAAGTCATAACCACAGGGGCCACAGAGGAACACAGGGGATTTCTCTTTCAACCGACTATCAAATCGATCCGGAATCGAGAGCTTTGCTCTGTGCCCCTCTGTGTTCCCTGTGGTTAAGAATTGGCCGATCAGAACTCAGAGAACAGCGCGCGCGGTACACTAATCGCCGTGAACATTCTTTACGGAATCAATACGGTTACGGAAGCGCTCAAGGCGCGGGGGCGTAACTTCGAGTGGGTCGGTGTCGCCAAGGAGCGGAAGGATATTCGCCTGAGGCGGGTGATTGACGAGTGCCGCAAGATCGGTGTTCCAGTGCGCGTTTTGTCGCGTGAGGAGCTCGACGAAATTGCTGGCAACGCTGCGCATCAAGGACTTGTGGCCGCGACTTCGGCGAAACAATATAGCGATCTCGATGACATTGTGGCTTCGCGTCGGGGTGAGCGCTCGCTGATCGTCGTGCTGGATGGAGTCGAAGATCCGCACAATCTGGGAGCGATCCTGCGTACCGCGCACGCCGCGGGAGCCGATGGCGTGGTGATTCCCGAACGCCGGTCGGCCGCGGTCACGGGTGCGGTGGCGAAGGTTTCGGCGGGAGCGAGCGAACACCTTCCGGTTGCCAAGGTCACGAACATATCGCGCGCGCTCGAGGAATTGAAGGCGAAGGATCTGTGGATCGTCGGGTTGGACGAGCGCGCCGAGCAAACTTACGATGCGGTTGATTACAAGATGCATTGCGCCATCGTGCTCGGCGCCGAAGGCAAGGGACTGCACGATCTGGTGCGCAAACACTGCGATTTCCTGGTGTCGATTCCGATGCTGGGGAAAGTGCCGTCGCTGAATGTGTCGGTGGCAGCGGGTGTGGTGCTGTATGAAGTTGTGCGGCAGAGACGGCTGGGCGCATCGAAGTGATCATGAGACTGCTTGGTTGGCTTGGTCTGCTCTGTGGTCTGGTGGCTCCCGCAGCGGCGATTAACCGGGAAGCTTTCACCATCACCAGGTACGACCTGGAAGTGCGCCTGGAGCCGGAGCAGCAGAGGCTCGGTGCTCGGGGCAAGATCACATTGCGCAACGACTCGGCTCACCCCCAGAAGGTTGCGGCGCTGCAGATATCATCATCTCTGAATTGGCGTTCGATTCGGGTGGACGGCGAGGCCGTGCAATTTGTTTCGCAACCCTACATTTCGGATATCGACCACACGGGCGCGCTTTCAGAAGCAATCGTTACGCTGCCCGCCGAAATCAAGCCGAAAGATTCCGTGGAGCTCGAAATCGGCTACGAGGGTGTAATTGCGCTGGATGCGACGCGGCTGACTCGAATCGGAGTGCCGGAGGAGATTGCCAAACACACGAGCTGGGACCAGATCGGTCCATCATTCACGGCGGTGCGGGGCGCGGGATATGTGGCGTGGTATCCGATTATGACTGAGTCGGCGGATTTCTCCGAGGGGAACAGCCTGTTCGAGGTGGTGGATCGATGGAAGGCGAGGGAAGCGGGGAGCGAATTCAAGCTTGCGCTGAGCGTGCAGGGCGGGAGTGCAGACGCGACTCCAACTCTGCTGTGCGGCGCTGAAGCCAGAGGTTCTTCCGCTGAGGCTGGAAGAGATCGTGGGATCCGCGTGGAATGTGGCTGGAGTCCGCTGAGGACGGTTACTCCGACATTTGCCATGGCCGAATATGTGGACCAGTCCAAGGCACCTTTGAAATTGTTCAGTCTGCCGGGCCACGAGGCAGGAGCGGCGAAATATTCCAACGCGCTCGAGCCTGCAATGAAGTTTGTAAGTGGATGGTTTGGTCAGCCGAGCGCGCCCGTTGCCATCGCCGATTTTGCCGATCCGAATTCCGCTCCGTTTGAGAGCGGCACCTTGTTGATGGCGTCGATGGCCGCGGAGGACTCGAAGCTCGCGGGCATCAACCTGGTTCACGAACTTGTCCACTCCGCGCTGCCCTCGTCGAGGCCCTGGGTGTACGAGGGTTTGGCGCACTTTGCCGAGGCAATGTATCGCCAGGAGCAAGGCGGACGTCAGGCAGCGCTCGACCTTCTGGGGCTGCACCGGGCGGCGTTTCTTGATTCGGAAAAGGAAGTATCGGCCGCGCCGCAGAAGAACGTCGGAGAGAAAAGTGCCGGGCAAACGCTGGCCAGCACGTTCGATGAAACCTACTATCGGAGCAAAGCTGCGTATGTGTGGTGGATGTTGCGCGACATGATAGGCGACGACGCGCTGAAGCAGGCCATTCGCAAGTATCGGGCCGAGGACGACAACATCAAAGACCCGAAGTATGTGGAGCGATTGGTCGAATCCGCCGCCAAGCGGGACCTGGGTTGGTTTTTCGACGACTGGGTGTATCAGGATCGCGGTCTGCCGGATTTCCGCGTGCAGTCGGTGCATCCGTGGAAGACGGAAAAGGGTGCGCAGATCATTACCGTAACGCTGGAGAACCTTGGCAATGCGGGGGCGGAAGTCCCGTTCACGATATTGTTTGAAGGTGGCGAGATCACGAAGCGGATTGAGGTGCGCGCCAGGGGCACAGCTACAACGCGAGTTGAAATGCCAGGCACAGCGACCGAGATCGTGGTCAACGACGGCAGCGTTCCGCAAATCGACCTGACAAATAACGTGTTCAAGATCGGGGCGCAGCAGAAGTGAGCCCCAATTGCAGAGGTCAGAGGCCACATCGCAGAGGTAAAATCGAACTTCGCAGCTTCACTTCTGCAATCTGACTTCTGCAATCTGCAATTTTGGAGGACGACGCTTGCCCTACATCCAATTTCTCGGCGCTGCCGGGACCGTGACTGGCTCGAAGCACCTGATCAACACCGCCTACGATTCCAGCGGCAAACGGGGATTTAAGGCCCTGATCGACTGCGGACTTTTCCAGGGACAAAAAGAATGGCGCGAGCGCAACTGGCAGGACACTCCGGTCCCGGCGCGTGAAATCGATGCCGTTGTTCTTACGCACGCGCATCTCGACCACTGCGGCTGGATTCCCCGCCTGGTGAAAGAAGGTTTCCGCGGGCCGATCTACGCCACGCAGCCGACCATCGATCTGTGCTCAGTCGTGTTGCCGGATTCCGGACACCTGCAGGAAGAAGACGCGGCGTACTACAATAAGAGGAAGGTGTCGAAGCACGATCCGGCGTTGCCTTTGTACACGCTCAAAGAAGCGCAGGATTGTCTGAAGCGCTTCAAGCCGGTCGCGGTCGGCGAAACCACGCAACTGAGCCCCGAGCTTGCGTTCCGCTTCGTACATGCCGCGCACATTCTGGGTTCGTGCATGGTGGAAGTCACGCTGCAAACGAACGGCCGCAGCCGCCGGCTGCTCTTTACCGGCGACCTTGGCCGCGTGCGCGACAGCGAAATCGCGCCCGGCAAGGTGGTGCACTCCGGGCCGCAGGAAAACGAGACCGCCGACGTGCTGGTCATGGAATCCACTTACGGCAACCGCCAGCATCCCGGCACCGATCCCCGGCCCGAACTCGCCAGCCTGATTCGCGAGACCGCCGAGCGCGGCGGCAGCGTGATTGTTCCGGCGTTTGCCGTGGAGCGGACGCAGAAATTTCTTTTCATCCTGAAAAGGCTAATGGAGACGGGAAAGATCCCGCGCTTGCCGGTTTATTGCGACAGCCCGATGGCGATCAAGGCGGTCGAAATTTTCCTGAAGCACTCCGAGGAGTACACGGCGCGGGCCGCCGATTTGATCGCGAAATACGGCTCGCCGGTCAAGTGGCCGGGCTTCACGTTCGCGCTGACCGCCGAGCAGTCGAAGAAGATTAACGAGAGCCACTATCCGTCGATCATCGTTTCGTCGAGCGGGATGGTTACTGGTGGCAGGATCCTGCACCACATGGCGCAGCGGCTGCCCGATCCGAAGAACCTGGTGATTTTTATCGGCTTCCAGGCGCCGGGCACGCGCGGCGCAACGATCAAGAACGGAGCGCCCGAGGTGAAGATCTTCGGCCAGTTCGTGCCGATCCGCGCGCAGGTCGCGGCGCTCGAACAGTTCAGCGATCACGCCGATCCGCCAGAAATGTTGGAGTGGTTGCGGACGTTCAAGAACAAACCGGGCGCAACCTACCTTGTCCACGGCGAGCCCGCCGCTTCGTCGCAACTGCGAGAACGGATGAAGAAAGACCTCGGATGGAATGTGCAGGTGGCGGAGTATATGGAGAGGGTTGAGGTGAAGTAAGATTTTGTAATTGTGAAATCGGGTAATTTAGTAATTTGAACCCACATTGAAAAATTGAAAGCGCTGGCGAACAACAAGTAGTTTCGATCGGCGGTATTCAAGTTGGGCGCTGTGCGTGGGCTGCGGTGAAAGCGATAAGCGCCTGCAACTTTGCCAGGGCTGCACCGGAATCTATGGCATTGGCGGCCAGCGGCACCGCATCGCGCAGATGATCGGCTCGTCCGGCGGCGACGAGGGCTGCGGCGGCATTGAGCAGCACGATGTCGCGGCGGGCGGATTTCTTCCCGGCTAGGACTTCGCGGATCAGCGTGGCGTTGAGAGCGGCGCCTCCACCGGAGATTTCGTCGAGCCTGGCGGGCTGCAGGCCGAATTCCTCGGGCGTGACTTCGTAGCTGTGAACTTGTCCCTCGCGTACTTCGGCGATGCGCGTCGGGCCGGTGATGGTGATTTCGTCCAGGCCGTCACTTCCGTGGACGACGAGCGCGCGCCGCAAGCCCAACATGCTGAGCGCTTCCGCAAGTTTTTCGACAAGGTCCGCGGAATAGACACCCACGACCTGGCAGGTGGCGTGCGCGGGATTCGTCAACGGACCAAGCAGGTTGAAAACCGTGCGCAGATGCAACTCGCGGCGGGCGGTCTGCACGTACTTCATCGCTGAATGCATGGCGGGAGCGAACAGAAACGCGATTCCTACTTGTGCCAGGCAGGCCGCGATCTGCACGGTCGGCAGGTGGATGTTCACGCCCAGCGCTTCCATCACGTCGGCGGAGCCGCACTTCGAGGTCACGCTGCGATTGCCATGCTTGGCGACGCGCACGCCGGCTCCGGCGACCACGAAGGCCGTCGCAGTCGAAATGTTGAATGTGCCGCTGGTATCGCCGCCGGTGCCGCAGGTGTCGACGAGTGCATCGCGCCCGGTGCCGCTGGCGTCGAGCACGGAGTCGGTGTGGAGTTCGAGTGGAATAGCAGCGGCGCGGATGGCTTCGGCAAATCCGACGATTTCTTCGACCGTCTCGCCCTTCATGTGCAACGCCACCAGCAGCGCCGCGATTTGCGCGTCGGAGCATTGGCCGGTGAGGACCTCAGTCATCACCGCGTGCGCCTCTTCGCGGGAGAGCGACTGCCGGTGATTGGCGATGCGATGGAGGACGTCGAGGATCACAAGATCCAAGCTACAGCAGAGACGAGATTACTTTCAAACCGAATTTCCGTGGCGATCCGCTAGAGACAACGGTGATGGTTCAAACGATGCAGATTTCTGTCGATGAAAAGCGGCAAGCGGTGTGGGTGCTCACGATTCGCTACGGCGCAAGGCGGAAGCTCCCCCTGCAAGCCCAAGAAAAGAAATGGTGGGCGCTGTAGGATTTGAACCTACGACTTCCACCGTGTGAGGATGGCACTCTACCGCTGAGTTAAGCGCCCACGGACTGCGGTTTTGCCATTGTAACAAATCGCGGCGGTCCACTGTTCAGGCTCTCCCTCAGGCTCATTCTTCAAAACGATGTGCTCGCTTCCCCGCTTCACTCCCTCTGAAATGCTAAGATTTTGGGAATGCCACTGCGCAGTAAACTCACGAAGGTCACGCACGCGGCGGGCAAGCTGGTTCGTTTGCGTAAGGGCGAGCCGCACGCCGCGGCGGAACTGGTCATCATTACCGGCATGAGCGGGTCGGGGAAGGCTTCGGCGCTGAAGGCCTTCGAAGATCTTGGCTACTACTGCGTAGACAATCTGCCGGTGGAGCTGATTCCGCGCTTTGCCGAGCTGGCGTTGCAGTCGGGAGAGATTCCGCGCACGGCGCTGGTGGTGGATGTGCGCGAGGGTTCGCAACTGGAGAAGCTGCCGGCGATTTTGAAGTCGGTGAAGCGGGCGATCCCGACGCGAGTGATTTACCTGGAAGCGAGTGATGCCGCGTTGCTGCGGCGCTACAGCGAGACGCGGCGGCCGCATCCGCTGGGTACCGGCACGACGGTGCGGGCATCGCTTAGGGCCGAGCGGCGGCACCTGCGGGCGATTCGCGCCATTGCCGACCTGGTCATTGACACTTCCAAATTCAATGTTCATGAACTGCGGGCGCACTTGACCGACCGGTTCAAACAGCAGGCGGGGAGCCAGCAGACAATTCTGGTCTCGTGCGTGAGCTTCGGATACAAACACGGCTTGCCGGAAGATGCCGACCTGGTGTTCGATGTGCGCTTTCTGCCCAACCCTCATTTCGTGCCGGAGTTTCGCGGGCTGACCGGACGGCATCCCGGGGTCGCGAAGTACATCCGATCTTTTCCGCAGACGCAGGAGTTCATCAACCGCATCTCAGAACTGCTGGTCTACCTGCTGCCGCACTACATTCGCGAGGGCAAGAGCTACCTGACCATCAGCTTCGGATGCACCGGCGGACAGCACCGCTCGGTGATGATCGCCGAAGATGTAAGCAAGCGGCTGCGCAAAGCGGGATACAAAGTGAAGGTCGTGCATCGGGACAGCCCGAAGTAGGCGGCGGCTGGACATCCTTCCTTCGGTAGAGACGGGGCTTGCCCCGTCTCACTCCGCGGCAGGAGACGCGGCAAGCCGCGTCTCTACGGGAAATCACATGTAGAATTGGCATTACCACGCATGGCAACCTCCACAGTGACGGGTGCGAAGAATGACGGAACACCGGCCAGGCCCCGTCCACCTCGTCCAATCACCCGCCTGTTGCGCTTCGTTCTGCCGTACTGGTGGCAGTTTTCCGCATCGGTTGTACTGATGGCGCTGGTGGGGCTGCTGGATTCCTTCCGGCTGCTACTCGTTGGCCCCACTCTGGACCGCGTATTGAACCCCGGCTCCCAGGGAAGAACTCTACAGCTATTCAGGTTGCCGGGAACCGAGCGTTTTCTTGACCTCCAACAGTTGGTCCCGTCGCACTTTCACAATCCATGGACAGTGGTGGCCTTTGCGCTAGTTGCATCCACGGTATTAAAGGGGATTTTCGACTACGCCGGAACCTACCTGGTGAACTACGCGGGTTTCGGCATGATCACTGACCTGCGGGACGATTTGTACAACGCCATTCTGCGCAGTTCGGCGGCGTTTTTCACGAAACACACCACGGGAACGCTGCTCTCGACTATCGTCAACGATATCGAGAAGGTGCAATCCGCGATGTCGGGCGTATTGGCGGAATTTTTGCAGCAGTTTTTCACTTTCCTGTTTACCGCGGTGGTGGTGGTCCTGCTGGGAGGCAAGCTGGCGTGGGTGCTGCTGCTGTTCATCCCGGCGATTTTGTACTCGTCGAGAAAAGTCGGCCGGCAAGTGCGCCGCACGACGCGAGGGGGGCAGGACAAGCTGGCCGAGATCCAAAACATTCTGCACGAAACGTTTACGGGGAACCGAATCGTCAGGGCGTTTGGCATGGAGAACTGGGAAGTGGAGCGCTTCCGCGCCGCCGCGCGTCGGCTGTTCCGGGCGAACCTGCGGCTGGTGGCGGCGTTCGCGATCAGCTCTCCGCTGATGGACATTCTCGGCTCGATTGCCATTGCGCTGCTTCTGCTACTGGGACGTGACCAGATCAACAGGAGGGTATTCACGCCAGGGATCTTCGTCGCGTTTATTTTCGCCGTCTTCAAGCTGTACGACCCGGTGCGCAAGTTTGCCATGTTCAACAACAGTTTCCAGCAGGCGGTGGGCGCCTCGTCGGAAATTTTCCGTTTCATGGATATGGAAGACGAAGTGCGGGAGAAGCCGGGAGCAAAGCGCATGGGGAAGTTTGCGCGCGCGATCCGGTTTGCGGACGTGTCTTTCTCCTATGAGAAAGTCGAAGATTCGCCAGTCGTGCTGCATGACATCAATCTGGAAGTGAAGGCGGGCGAGGTGATGGCGGTGGTGGGATCGAGCGGCGCGGGCAAGAGCACGCTCGTGCACCTGATCCCGCGCTTCTTTGACGTCAGCGGCGGGCGCATTCTGATTGACGACGGTGATGTGCGGGATGTGACGCTGGAGTCGCTGCGATCGCAGATCGGGATTGTGACACAGGAGACGGTGTTGTTCAACGATACGGTGAGGAACAATATCGCCTATGGCCAGCCGCATGTCTCGCAGAAGCGGGTGGAAGAAGCGGCGCGGGCGGCGCGAGCGCATGAATTCATTCGCGGGCTTCCGGAAGGGTACAACACGATAATCGGGGAGCGCGGGGTGCGGCTTTCGGGCGGGGAGCGGCAGCGCATCGCGATTGCACGGGCGATCCTGAAAAATGCGCCGATTCTGATTCTCGATGAGGCGACGTCGGCGCTCGACAGCGAGTCCGAGTCGCTGGTGCAATCGGCGCTGCAAAATCTTATGAGTGGGCGTACTGTGTTTGTGATTGCGCACCGGCTCTCGACCGTGCGGCGGGCGGATCGCATCGTCGTGCTCGAAAACGGCACGATCAGCGACATTGGCGCGCATGAAGAGCTGATGCAAAAGTTGGGCACGTACCGGCGGCTTTACCAATTGCAGTTTGCCGAAGCCGACGCGCCGCGTGCCGGAGTTGTACCGCAGTAGTTTCGATTCGGAAAAAGGAACCGGGCCCATGCCACTTCGCTCCATGACCGGATTCGCGCAGCTCAAAGGGCAGGTCAATGCCCAGCTGGCGTTTGCGCTATCGCTGAAATCGGTGAATCATCGTTTTCTAGATCTTCACTTCCGGCTGCCCTCCGATACCGACGCGCTGGAGATGAAGCTGCGCCGGATTCTGAAAGAGAAACTGGCTCGCGGCCACGTGGAAGTGATACTTAACCTGGATCGCTCGGGCACGAACGGGGTCGCGCTCAACCGGCAACTGATTGCCGGCTACGTGCAGGCGTTCCGCGTCGCGGCCGATGAATTTGGGGTTGAGGGTGAGCCCGATCTGAACGTGGTTCTGAGAATGCCGGGCGCGATGGATGCGGGAGCCGAGAAATCGGGCGACGAACTGGAGACCGCGCTGATGGCGCGAGTGGAAGAAGCGCTTTCCCGGCTGAATGAGATGCGCGAAGAAGAAGGCCGGAGCATCGGCACGGAGTTGCGCGCTCGCATGGCGAATCTGGAAAAAGCGGCGGCGGGGGTGGAAGCCCATCGCAGCACTATTCTGCGCAGCTACTCGGAGCGTCTGCAGTCGCGCATGCTGGAGCTGCTCGGCACACAAGTGGACAAAGAACGGATCCTGCAGGAAGTCGCGGTGCTGGTCGATCGCAGCGACATCCAGGAAGAACTGGTTCGGCTGAATGCGCACGTGAAGCATTTTCTCGGCTTGCTCGACCAGGGTGGCGAGGTGGGCAAGAAGATGGACTTCCTGCTGCAGGAAATGAACCGCGAGGCGAACACGCTGCTTTCGAAAACCTCGGGCCTGGCGGGCGAGGCGTTGAAGATTACCGAGATGGGTCTGCTGATGAAGTCGGAGATCGAGAAATCGCGGGAGCAGGTGCAGAATCTGGAATGAGCATCGTTTACATTGTTTCCGCGCCATCGGGTTCGGGCAAATCCACGCTGGTGAACGAACTGTTTAAGATGGTTCGTCATCTGGACTTCTCGATCTCTTACACCACGCGCCCGCCGCGTGGAAGCGAACAGAACGGCAAGGAATATTTCTTCGTCTCCAGGGAAGAATTTGAGGCCATGATCGCGGCCGATGAGTTTCTGGAGCACGCAGAGGTCTTCGGAAACTATTATGGTACGGCGCGGCGGTTTCTGCGCGAGGCCGAGGTCCACGGCAACGACCTGCTGCTGGATATCGACGTCCAGGGGGCGAGGCAGATCAAACACAGGATCCCGGAGGCGGTGAGCATCTTTATTCTTCCGCCGGACCGCGAGAAGCTGGAATGGCGGCTGCGGAACCGGGGGCTGGATTCGGAGGCTGTAATTCGTCGCCGGTTGGACACGGCCCGACGAGAGATTGAGAATTACTCGAAATACGACTATATATTAGTGAATAACCTGCTTGAGCAATCTGCAGACGAACTAAAGGACATAGTGCTGGCGGAGCGGTTGCTGCGAAGCGGGGCGAAACCTTCCGGGGAAGAAGCGCGGCGGGTGGCGGCCGCACAAGCTTGCAGGCTGGAACAGGCGCGCGAGCGGGTGCAGCCGATTCTGGCTTCGTTTAATCCGCAGATGGTAAAGGGCACATGAGGTTTGGGGGGGGAGAGTATGAAGCTGATTGAGGGGTTCGACAGCAACTACCGCTACATTCTGGTAGCGGCGCGGCGGGCACGGCAACTGCAAGGCGGCGCGCCGCCGGTGATCGATACCGGATCGCGCAAACCCTGCCGCATCGCGCAGGATGAAATCAAGGCTGGCAAGGTGAAATGGCTGATTCCGGAGGTTCCGAAGTTGCCAGTAGTGGCCGCGAGCGAGATTCTGAACAAGGTGTTCCCGGAAGACGCCTAGACATGTATCGCCGGCAATAAATAAGTGCCGGATGTTTTGCACCGCCAGCGCGGTTTGAATCTCGCGCCGGGTGGTAGCATCAATTCTGTAGGTGGGGCTGGATCTTGAAGCCGTGGCCGCCGCCTTCCTCCTATGAAAATTGTGCTGGGCGTGTCGGGTGGGATTGCAGCTTATAAGGCAGCGGAAATCGTGCGCCTGCTGCAGGACCGCGGAATTCGCGTGCAAGTCGTGATGACTTCTGCGGCGCAGGAGTTCGTTCGTCCGCTGACGTTCGCCGCTCTCTCCGGAGAAAAAGTGATTACCGGCATGTTCGGGTCTGGCTCCAGTTCTGAAGCCGAGCAGGCGAACGTCGAGTCGGCGATCGAGCACATTGCGATTGCGCAAGCGATTGATGCGCTGCTGGTGGCTCCGGCAACGGCCGATGTGCTGGCGCGGTTCGCGCAGGGGATTGCGAACGACTTTCTGAGCACTCTTTATCTCGCGACGACCGCTCCGGTGGTGGTGGCTCCGGCGATGAACGTCAACATGTGGAATCACGAGGCCACGCAGGCGAATCTGGAAATCCTGCGCCAGCGCGGCGTTCGCATTGTTGAGCCCGGCAAGGGCTATCTCGCGTGCGGGATGACCGGGGCGGGGCGACTGGCGGAAAACGAGACGATTGTGGCGGCGGTCATGGAAGCGCTTGGCGCCTCGCAAGATCTGGCGGGCGAAACAGTGCTGGTGACGGCGGGGCCGACGCGGGAGAAGATCGATCCGGTGCGGTATTTGACGAACCGGTCGAGTGGGCGCATGGGCTATGCCATTGCGGAAGCGGCGCTGCGGCGCGGAGCGCGCGTGCTGCTGGTGAGCGGGCCGACGGCGATTGCCGCTCCGGACGCGACGGAAGTGACTCGGGTAGAGACAGCGGAGGAGATGCTGGCGGCGGTTTTGAAATTGCTGCCCCAGAGTACGGTCGTGATCAAGACGGCGGCAGTGGCGGACTTCCGGCCAAAAGCGGCGGCGGGGCAGAAGATCAAGCGCAAAGGCGAGATGACACTGGAACTGGAGCCGACGGCAGATATTCTGGCGGAGGTGGCGCGCCGGAAGACTTTCCAGGTTGTCGTGGGATTTGCGGCCGAGACGGAGAACGTGATGGAAAACGCGCGCAAAAAGCTGGCGTCGAAATCGCTCGATGCAATCGTCGTCAACGACGTTTCACGCGAGGGCATTGGTTTTGATTCCGGCCGTAACGCGGTCACGATCGTCTCTCAGAGCGAAGTGGTTGAGGTTCCCGAGACCTCGAAATGGGAAGTTGCGCACCGCGTGCTCGACCAGGTGGTGAAGCTGCGGAAGCGCAGCGGCGTGGCGTCCCGGTGACAGAACTCCCTTGAAAGACTTTTTCACCACGGAGACACGGAGTCACGGAGAAGAATTTGTAATTTGGTAACCGGGTAATTTGGCAATTGAAAGCCCAGATCTTCCCCGAGATTGGCGGAGATCGACTTCAAATTACCAATTTACAAATTACACAATTACCAATTTCCTCCGTGTCTCCGTGGTGAGAAAGTCTTCCTGCCCCGAGGTTTGCTATCCTTATCCGCAATGCCCCGCACACTTGACCCTGAACTTCGGCGCGCGCTTGCGGCGCGTATCCGCTACTACAACGAGATGGGGATCTACGACTTTTACCGGCAGCCCCTGTCGGATCGCGCGGAGGCGGGGCCGATTTCGGTGGATGAAGAAGAAGTCATCGTTTCGACAAACACTATTTCGACAAATCAGCCAGAATCTGGAGAAGAAATGAGTCCACGGAAGGCCGCGGCGGTCGCGGTGCCGGTTGCGGTTGAACAAGATATTTTTGAGGTGTTTGCGCTGAAGCCCGAGCAGAGTGTGAGCGATCCGGTGAAGGCACTGAAGATCATCCGCGAAGACCTGGGTGACTGTACGCGCTGCGTGCTCCATAAGCAGGGACGGAAGCAGATTGTGTTCGGCGTTGGCAATCCGGCGGCGGAGTTGATGTTCGTGGGCGAAGGGCCGGGCGCCGATGAAGACGAAAAGGGCGAGCCCTTCGTGGGGCGCGCCGGGCAACTGCTCAACAACATGATCAAAGCGATGGGGATCGAGCGCGAGCAAGTTTACATCGCGAACATCGTGAAATGCCGTCCACCGGGCAATCGCACGCCGGAGCGCGAGGAGTGCGCGACCTGCTCGCCGTTTCTGATGCGGCAGATCGCGGTGATCAAGCCGAAGGTGGTGGTGGCGCTCGGAGCCGTGGCAGCGAAGACGCTGCTGGCGATGAATGCTTCAATGATGCAACTGCGCGGGCGCCTTTACGATTTCAGGCCGGCGGGAGTGCGGAACAACGACCGCAGCAACAATCCCAACTGGGATGGATGCAAGCTGGCGGTCACCTACCATCCGGCGTTTCTACTGCGCGATCCGCGCCAAAAAGGCGAGGCATGGAAGGACCTGCAGATGGTGATGAAGGAGTTGGGGATGAAGGCGCCAAAAGCAACCACGTAGGGACGGCCGCCCTCCGATAATTATCACTGAGGGGCACAATGAGAATTTTGTGGGTTGATGACGACATTGCGGACAACGAGGACTTACAAAATCTCTTCAAGGCTGAACTCGTCGGGGCCGGTCGTATAGTTAACAACAACATGGCGGAATGGCTGAAGAGAATCGAAACCAAGATCGCCGAAAGCGAGATTAAGGTCGAGTTCGTGGGGGATGGCGACTCAGCATTGCAGCGCTACTGTGAACACAGCCCCTATGACCTCGTCATAACCGACGTTTACCATCCCGGACTGGAGGGCGTGGAGTTGTGCAAAGCAATTCGCCGGAGAAACCCATCTCAGGCGCTCATTGTGTACGGTAGGCGTAACCGAAGAAATAGAGTTGTCGATACAGAGCCTCGATGTTCCCATGATAAGCAAGTTTACGTTGCCTACGCTGCGCTCGCTCGAGGACGCAATCGCCGCCAACCAGAAAAGAATTAGCCAAGCGTGATCCCCGTTTTTCCCCGAGTTCGAGGGATGCTACGATCCTTTTAGCCGACGCCGGCGCTACCTCCCATATGCCCAACTTCTGCGACGTCGCCCTCGCCGTGCCGCTCGACATGGTGTTCACCTATGCCATCCCTGCGGGCATGGAGCCGGTCGTTGGCGGGCGGGTGCTGGTGCCGTTCCGGCAGCAACGGCTGTCGGGCATTGTGGTTGAGCTGCATGACCGTCCGCCGCAGGTCAAGACCAAGAGGGTGATCGAAGCGCTCGACCTCTCGCCGGTGCTCTATGAACATTTGCTGAAACTTGGGAAGTGGATTGCCGATTACTATCTCGCGCCGGTGGGTGAAGTGTTTCGCACCATGCTGCCGCTGGCGGCAGAGTTCAAGCGGGCGGTTGCTTACCGCATCACCGATGAGGGGCGGTTGGCGCTGCATCTGGCGGGGATGACGGGGTCTCCGGCGCGTTCGAAGCGGACTCCGGAACAACAGTTGGTCGAATTCCGCGTGCTGGATTACCTGGCGGAAAGGGAGAGCGTAGGCGAAAAGAGTTTGCGCGGGGCAACGCGCGTGGGAAGGGCGCTGCTTGCGGGGATGATGCGGAAGCGGTGGATTGCGCGGGAGGATGTGTCGGCGGCTCGGGATGCGGCCCGGGTGGTTAAGGTGGCGGTACTGCTGGCGCCGGAGGAGCGGGCGGAGGCTTCGCCTCCGCTGGACGGGCCAGAGGCCCGTCACCACACTAGCTCGGCCACGGCCAGCATAGGAAAGAAGCTTAATGATAATCAGCGCACTTTGATTGAGACGCTGGCTGCTTCGGGCGGGCGGCTGCCAGTGGAAGTTTTACGCGGGTTGGATGTGCCTCGCACTACGCTGGGCACGCTGGTGCGGCGTGGGTTGATTGAACTTGTGGATGAGCCGCAGGACTTCACGGCTTCGAAGCTCAAGCCTCGGCAGTCTCCGTTTGAGTTCGAGTTCAGCGCGGCGCAGAAAGAGGCGCTCGGCAAAATTGGCGCGGCCGTGGGCTCGCACAAATTCGGCGGCCTGCTGCTGCACGGCATCACTGGATCGGGCAAGACGGCAGTGTACTTGGCTTGTATGCGGCAGGTGCTGGACGCGGGGCGGTCGTCGATCTTACTGGTTCCTGAAATTGGGCTGACTCCGGCGGTGGCGGCGGATCTGCACCAGGTGTTCGGCGATGAAGTTGCCATCCTGCATTCGGGGCTGTCGGATGCGGAGCGGGCGGAACAGTGGCATCGCATACGGCGCGGCGAGGCGCGGGTGGTGGCGGGAACGCGGTCGGCGGTGTTCGCGCCGGTGAGCGATCTTGCGCTCATCATCGTGGATGAAGAGCAGGATTCGTCTTACAAGCAGGAAGAGACGCCGCGCTATCACGCGCGCGATGTGGCGGTGATGCGGGCGAAGATGGCGGCAGCGGTCGTGGTGCTGGGATCGGCCACGCCATCGCTCGAGTCGTACTACAACGCGAAGAAAAACAAGTATGCGCTCGTGGAGTTGCCTGACCGGGTGGAGATGCGTCCGCTGCCGGAAGTTGAGATTATTGACATGCGGCAGGAATTTCAGGAGACGGGCCAGGAGCAGGTGATCTCGCGCAAACTGGCGGAGGAAATTCGCGAGCGGCTGGCGAAAAAAGAGCAGGTCATGGTGCTGCTCAACCGCCGCGGATATTCTCCGGTGGTGTTGTGCCGCGCGTGCGGCAAGACGTTGCAGTGCAAGAACTGCGCCGTCTCCATGACTCACCACAAGCGCGAGCGCAAGATGGAATGCCATTATTGCGGGCATGTCGAGCGCATTCCCGACAAGTGCGCGCATTGCGGCAGCGAGTACGTGTACTTTGTCGGAACGGGATCGGAGAAGCTGGAAGAGTTGCTGCACGGCATGTTTCCGCAGGCGCGGATCGGGCGGCTCGATCGCGATACGGTGCGCGGGCGGGAAGATTTCGAACATGCGCTGAACGCGCTGAATGAGGGCGCACTCGACATGCTGGTGGGCACGCAGATGATCGCGAAAGGCCACGACATCCACGGCGTGACGCTGGTCGGCGTCGTCGGGGCGGACATGGCGCTGGGATTGCCGGATTTCCGCGCGGCAGAGAGAACTTTTCAACTGTTGACTCAGGTGGCGGGTCGCGCGGGGCGTGGACAGTCTCCGGGCAAGGTTGTGCTGCAAACTTATTTTCAGGATCACTACGCGGTACAGTTTGCGGCGCGGCATGACTTCGCCGGGTTCTACGAAAAAGAGCTGCAATTTCGCGCCTGGATGCACTATCCGCCGTACAGCGCGATTGCGAATGTGCTGATCCGCAGCGAGAAGTTGGATGACGCGCTGACGTGGTCGGGCGAACTCGGGCGATGGTTTGAGAAGACGCGGCATGAAGGCATTCGCGTGCTTGGACCGGCAGCGGCGCCGATCACGCGGTTGAAGCGCGATTACCGCTATCACTTCATTCTGAAGTCTCCCAGCCGCGGAAAGATGAATGCGCTTTTGCGGGCGATGCTGGCGGAAGCCGCGGCGCGAAAGATTCCGCGCACCCAGGTGATCGTGGATGTGGATGCGGTATGGTTGATGTAGAGGCGTCGCTGGTCGTTGGTCGTTCGCGCGCCCGCGGAGATGCAGAGTCGCCTTTCTCTGCCGTATCGGCAGCGATTATTTGCGATGCAGCGAGTGGCGAACGCCGTCGCGGAGGTCTGGCCAAGCTTCGCGCCATAATTCTCGGCCGGAGCTGTGCGTGAAGGGCGCAGGAGTGAAAGCCAGTACTAACATTGCAATCGCAAAGACAGCGAGCCACTTTCGTGGCGCGGAGATTCCCGGACGGCTCGGAATCGGCGGATGGTGGCTGGTCAGCCACAGCACTACTGCCCAAATCAGCCAGCCGATCCAGCAGTACTTGGCAAGTGGGACGAGAGCGACCACAACGGCCAGGGAAACCCAGCGGTGCAGTTTTGGAAAAACAGAAAACAGAATGTGTCCGCCATCGAGTTGGCCGCCGGGCAACAAGTTCAGCGCCGTAGCGAACATTCCTACCCACCCGGCGACTGCGATCGGATGCAAGGACAGTGATGCTAGCGGCACGTCGAGGCGCAGCAGGCGGGCTGCAAGATGAAAGGCGAGGGGAAATCCCGGTTCATTCTCGAGTGGTGCGCTGCCGAATATCAGCGGATGGGACAACGAAAGTCCCACTAGCACAGCCGCACATGAGGGGATAAAACCCGCAATCGGACCCGCAATCCCAATATCGAACAATGCAGCGCGATTGGGGATCGGGCCCTTAATGCGGATGAAAGCTCCGAACGTCCCGATCAGGCTCGGAAATGGAATAAAGAAAGGCGGCGTCGCATACACGCGATAATGCTGGGCGTATAAGTAATGTCCCATCTCGTGTGCAAGCAGTATGAGCATGAGCGTGAGCGAAAAGGAGAGACCATGCATCAGTTTTGCTGGAGCCTGCCACATCCACTCCACTGGGAACATGGGAATGTTGTCATTGCTGAACGAGAAAGCCGGTTGTCGAAGCGCGAAGCAGGCATAGAGGCGCGCGCCCACTACCAGTGTGCTCAGGAAGGTCGCAGCCAGGAGCAGGATATGCACCCACCAGCGCTGGCGCGGCGGTGGGATGACCCAGACACTGGGCTGGGGCTGCTGTTCCCATTCGAGGGCGGTCGGAAAAGGGGATGTGGGTTCGGACATACGGTGTCGGGCCTGGTTCAGATGCAACCCACTGCGGCCCGGATGCGTGGCAGTCCGCATCGTCAGTCCGGCGGGACGCCGGTGCCATTTAGTCAGGCGTTATTTAGTCAATCGACTGCAGTTCCTTGCCGGGCTTGAAGCGGACGGCCTTGCCCGGCGGAATGGAAACTTCGGCGCCAGTGCGCGGATTCCGTCCGATGCCGGTCTTGCGCGGACGCACGTTGAACACGCCGAAACCACGCAGTTCAATGCGGTCGCCGGTCGAGAGCGCCTTCTTCATGCTCTCGAAGACGGTTTCGACCGCGAGCTCCGCCTTCGTCTTGGTGATCCCGGTGCGGTTGACCACTTCGTTGATGATGTCGAGCTTAATCACGGGTATCCCCCGTCTTCCCAGGATTAGTATTCCTCAAGTTATTGATGCTAAGGGAGATAGGGCGGATTGTCAACCGGGAGGTGTTAGAGAATGGATTCTCCTACAGATTGGTGCATCTCCGCTGTGGCTAGGCTCGGCGCCGGACCCGAAATGCTATTGCTGTGCGACTCGGGCCGCTGGAACTGCTTGCTGAGAGCGAGTCCCTGTTGCTGGTATGAAGAGCCAATGGATGCGCCATACACTCTCTCCGGTTTGCTTGCCATCGGGTAGTAATGCAATCTGCCGACGAGATCCTCGTCCTCTAGCAGGATCGGCACTTCGTATGCCCTGACTTCCAGCACGGCCTTCGTTCCCGGGATTTCCCCATTGGCTCCATATCCAAAGCCGGGGTCGAAGAATCCGGCGTAGTGAACACGAAATTCCCCCATGCTAGGGTCATGCGCGATCATTTCCGCTGCATGATCGAGAGGAACGCGCACCCTCTTCTTGGAGGCTAATAGATAGAAACCCCCTGTATCAAGAATAATGCGACCGTTGCCGGGCCTTGGGATTGCCTCCCAGAAATCCGCTGGGTCGTAGTAATTGATCTTGTCCAGTTCTATCTCTCGATCGGACCCCTTAGCTTTATAGGCGACGATACTTGAGCGGTCGTCGCCCTCCAGGTCTACCGTGATCTCCACGCCGTCGCCGATGTGATTCTTCGCTGGGCTGCCTTCGGCATCGTAGACAAGGCGCTGCTCCTTCGCCAACTCTCTCAGATTCCCGGTACCCAGCCTAACTGAAGTGCCCCGCACAAAGCGTAGTTGGTTGAGTTTCATCCCAGCCCTCAGACGGATCGGAAACGTCCTGGAAGAAACTTCTACATAGAGTTCGCCAGAGTACCCTTTCTCAACGTGGTCAAACTCATCACCGCACTCGGTGATCAACCGCGTAAATATATCGAGACGTCCAGTTGTGCTCTTCGGGTTGGCTACGCCCTGAATATCGTTTGGGAGCTGCAGTCGTTCGAGCAGCGGGATTATGTACACGACGCGGGGTTCCAGCAAAGGCGGTGTTGGCTGGGTGAGGTCAATTGTGGAGTGGAGCAACTCATGCACCTTTGTAAGAAGGGTGGCCGAGCGGCCACGGAGGAAGCTCGCCTCAACACGATAGGCCTCCCGGCCCAAGCGCAGATCAAGGCTTGCCGGTTGGAGTTGAGAGTCCGACACTTCTGGGCTCGCGTTTATTCGGCCAACCTGCACGAGTCGTTTGATCTCTTGCCACGGCAGAATACCATTGCCGCCCTCTTGATCGTATATTTCGGGGAACAACGGCCGCTCCACGATACCCACTCTCAACCTCACGATTCTTACGAATTGCGGTGCCGTTCGGCAGCCGCTATTGCCTTCTTGTGTCTCTCCGTCAGTTCGGCTTTGTAATACTCGCCATAGCAGTCGAGACTGCAAAACCCACCGTCACTCTTCTTGCCACTGCCGAAGCGCTTACCCTCGGAGATCTTCTTGCCGCAGTTTGGGCAAACACCCTTGTCCCAGAGCTCAAGGAGATAGCTCCGCTTCGATTCCGCCATCGTCGCCTCGGCGCGCGCTCTCTAATGCCCTTTTCGTTTCCTCAAGCGTCTCAGGCAACGGTTCCCCTGTGTGAAACAGGTAGCCTGCGCGCTGCAAATACGATTCTAACGTGTCTACGGCTCGCTCGAAGCCGCCTGATACTTCGATGTACACGGGTACCACGAAGACGCTAGGCAATTGTCGCGGCTCCTCCAACTTCATTTTGGCTGGTGTGATTTATAGAAATAATCGCCAGACGCGATTCGTTGGGATCACTTTATCCGCGATAGGGTCTCTCGTCAATGTGTACGCCTGTGAAAAACGCGGCACCATTGACAGAAATTGTCCTGGTCTTCAACATCAATCATTTCTCAGGAATGCCGCCTACTTCTTCCCGTTCTCGCCTTCCTTGAACATGTACTTGATGGCGGGCTTGTAGATCATCAGGTTGGCGGCGCCGGTGCGGTTCAGCTTGATGCAGTTTTTGTCGTACCACTCGATATAGCCGCGGACTTCCTCACCGTCGCGCAGCACGACGACCATGGGAGTCTTCGTCTGCATCTGCTTCTGATAATAAAAATTCTCGGCGTTGGTCTGCTCGGTGGGCGCGGCCTTCTTGGCCGGAGCGCCGGAACGTTCGCGGTCTCGGTCTCTGTCTCTGCGTTCCGCGGGCACGTGGTTGGGGGCGTGGTTATTGTGCGCGTGATCGGCGCGAGTGAGCGTCGGGCGGATCAGCTTGCGATTCGCGAAGCTTTCCTGATCGGCGGATTGTTCCGCTGGTATGGAGTCGAGAGCATCTTTCAAATCGCACCACCTGCGCGCTGGGCGGGCAGAATATGCCACAACACTTGAGCACCTGTGATTGTGGGTCCAGAGGTGTGAACTGAGGGTTACGGTATCACAGCGAGAAGGGGATGACAATGTTTGTGCGCTGTCTTTTGTCCAGAAGCCTGAACCGTACCGCTTGCGATACGGTTGTACGCTGATGTGCGCTGATGTACGCTGATGTGCGCTGCGAAGTTTCTCCGGCTCAGGAAACGCGTTCGAGCGCGGTCGCAAAGGCATCGAGCGAGAGCGAGCGCAGCAGGTTGCGGCGCAGGCCGCGCTCCACTTCTCCGAGACCGTCCGCAGCGCGCTGCACCCAGGCGAAATCGGCAGACTCGGACATTTTCTTGAGTTCGCCCAGAATATCTGTATTGCGGACCAGTTGCGCCGCGCCGGACTGCAGGAACATCAGGTCTTCGAGCAACGAGTAGAAGGTGCGAAGAAGGTTGTCGATTTTCTCGCGGCCTTCGGCGCCGGAACGGTAGCTCTCGGTGGTCTTGAACAACTCGGAGTGATCGCCGCCTTCGAGCGCGGATTTCAGCATGATGAGGGCGTGGTTGCGAGCGGCAACGTAGTTTTCGAGATTGAAGGATAAAGCGCGTCCGATGGCGCCTTCGCTGAGGCGGGCGACCAGCGCGCGCTGCCGGGCATTCCAATCGGGACGAAGCTGGGCGAGCCGGCTCTCGATCTCGGTGAAAGCGAGCGCGCCCAGGTTGAAGGTCATGGAGCGGGAACGAATCGTGGGCAGCAATTCGCCGGGGTTCTCGGTGAGCAGAAAAATACTGGCGAACTCGGGCGGCTCTTCCAGAACCTTGAGGAGCGAGTTGGCGGCCTCTTTCATGAAGGCCGAACCGGTGAAGATGTACACGCGTTCGCGGGCTTCCGCGGGCCGATAGTAGATGGTCTCAATCACGTGGCGAACCTGGTCGACCTTGATCATCAGCTGCGGTGGATCGGGCGGGATGATGAGCACGTCGGGGTGAGTCTGGACGAAGAGCCGGGTTTCCTTCTTGTCCGTGTCGCGCAGATTCTCGCGAGCCTCGACCGCTTCGGCAAAGCGGGCATCGAGATCTTCGGATTGAGCGATGCGAGTGCAGTTCGAGCAGCGTCCGCAGAAATCGGGCAAGCCGTCGCCGTTAGTCGACGACTGCTCCAGGCAGTTCATCGCGCGGGCGAGCATGAGAGCGAGTGTGTACTTGCCGGATCCGTGCGCACCGGAAAGAATGACGGCGTGCGGAAAGCGGTTTCGCGCCAGCATCTCGCGCAGGCGATGGATGGTTTCCGGGTTGCCGGCGAATTTAGAAAAAGGCACGACTCAGAATCTACCACGGAGGCACGGAAAACAAATCTGGCGATCGGGTGATCGGGTGATCTCACTTCACCCGATGGCCCGATGACCAGATCACCCGATTTCCCTCAGACCTTCAGTTTTTTCCGCACCAACTCCATGATAACCGCATGCGTCTCGCTGGGTGTGCCTCGCGCGTTTACGACGTGCACTCGATGCGGCTCGCGGGCCGCGATGGCCAGGTACGCGTGGCGGACGCGTCCGAAAAAAGCCCGGTTTTCCTGCTCGAAGCGGTTCTCGTCTCTTTCCGAGCCTTTTTCTGACCGGGCGCCTTTGTGTTTTCGATTGCGACGCCGGGCGCGCTCGACGCTGAAAGCCACTTCGTTGTCCAGCAGGATGGTCAGGTCGGGTTGCAGGTTGCCGCAGAGGATTTCGTGCATCTGCAGCACCGGCTTCGTGCCCAGCTTGCGGCCACCACCCTGGTAAGCCTCGGTCGAATCGGTGAAGCGATCGCAGAGCACGATGCGTCCTTCGGCAAGCGCGGGCAGAATGACCTCGTGAACGTGCTGGGCACGGGAAGCGAACATGAGGGCCATTTCCGTGAGCGGAGAAAGGCCCGCGGTGGCCGAGTGCAGCAGCACTTCGCGAATCTTTTCGCCCGTCGTGGTGCCGCCCGGTTCGCGGGTGATGGTGACGGAGAGGCCGTGGGCGCGCAGGGAACGCGCCAGCTTCTCGACCTGGGTGCTCTTGCCGCTGCCATCGAGACCTTCGAAGGTGATAAATTTTCCGCGCGCGGGCACGCTGGGATGATAGCAGGCAAGTAGGCGGGGAGCAGGCAATGAGCAATGACAATGAGTGCGAGTGTCCGCCAGCGGCGAACCGGCCCGGCAGACTGATATATTAACGTACGGTTCTATCTGCATCGCTGTGGAGCGGCTCGACAATCTGGAGGGGAAATGGGCTCACGTTGTGGGGTAAGAAACTTTTTTTGTCTCGCAATTGTCCTGTTGTCATCGTCTTCAGTTTTTGGGGCAAATGCTCCGACAGTGACGCTCTCTGTGGACGCGTCGGAAGCGCCGCGCAAGATCTCCCACGCGCAATTGCGCATTCCGGCTAAACCCGGGATACTCACGCTCTACTATCCGAAATGGATCCCCGGCGAGCACGGGCCGACCGGTCCGATCACGGATTTGACGGGCCTGAAGTTTACGGCCAGCGGAAAGACGCTGAAATGGCGGCGCGACCTGCTCGACGGTTTTACCTTTCACGTGGAAGTTCCGGCGGGCGAGAACGAAGTCGTTGCGAATCTCGACTACGCTTCACCCGCGTCGTATGAGCCTGGATACAGCTCCGGAATGTCCGCGACGGAAAAGTTGTACATCGTCAACTGGAATTCGCTGTTGCTCTATCCCGCTGGCTACGGTTCCGATCAACTTACGTATAGCGCGAGCTTGCGGCTGCCCGCGGGATGGAAGTTTGGCACGTCCCTGCATGTTTCCGATCAGGCGGGCAGCGACATTCATTTTGCGCCCGTTTCGCTGACCATGCTGGTGGATGGCCCGGTCATCGCTGGCGAGTATTTGAAGGTGGTGCCACTGACGCCGCCCACCGAAAATCCTCCCGCGGAACTGGACGTTGCGGCCGACAGCGCCGCCGCGCTCGAGGCTCCGGAAGAAGTCTGGGAACATTACCGGAACCTGGTGAAGCAAGCGGGAATTCTGTTTGGTGCGCGGCACTACACCGACTACCATTTCCTGCTGACCCTGAGCGATCACGTCGCGCATTTCGGATTGGAGCATCACGAATCGAATGATAGCCGGATCGACGAGCGGTCGTTGGTGGAAGAAGACGGACGGAAACTGACCGCTGGACTTCTGCCGCACGAGTACGTGCATTCGTGGAACGGGAAGTACCGGCGTCCGGCGGATCTGGCGACGGCCGATTACGAAGAGCCGATGCAGACCGACTTGCTGTGGGTGTATGAGGGCCTGACGTCATACCTGGGAGATATGCTCGCAGCGCGCAGCGGCGAACGCACGCCCGCGTCGGCCCGTGATGTGCTGGCGCAGATTGCCGCGGATCTGGATCATCGTTCGGGCCGGATCTGGCGCAATTTGCAGGATACGGCCGACGGCGTTCCCACCATGCAGAGCGCTCCACGCGCGTGGGAAGATTATCGCCGGCCGCTCGATTATTACGACGAGGACGTGCTCAACTGGCTGTGGGCGGATGTGATCATCCGGCAGCAAAGCAAGGGCGCGAAGTCTTTGGACGATTTCTGCAAGCTGTTTTATGGCGTGCCCAGCGGTCCGCCCATGGTGAAGACTTACACCTTCGACGACGTGGTGAACGCGCTGAACCAGGTCGTATCCTACGACTGGCGCGGATTCTGGACGGAGCGGCTGTCCAACCATGGTCCAGGCACCCCGCTCGGCGGAGTCGAAGGAAGCGGATGGAAACTGGTGTACGACGAGAACCCTTCGGAACTGGATCGCGCCCAGGATCGCGACGGAAAGAACATCAACGCGCATTACTCGGTCGGACTGTTGGCCGGGAGCGATGGCGTGATTCGGGATACGGTCGAGGGGATGCTCGCCGCCAAGGCCGGGATCGGGCCGGGGATGAAGATTGTCGCGGTGAACGGCCGCAGGTTTTCGGCGGATGCCTGGCACGACGCTATTCGAGCCGCCAAGACCAGTCCGTCGCCAACCGAGCTGATCGTGGAAAACACAGATTATTTTCGGGTAGTGAAACTGGATTATCACGGTGGCGAGAAGTATCCACACCTGGTGCGGGACGAGTCGAAGTCGGATCTGCTGACGGAGATTTATCGGGCGAAATAAGCCCAACTATCCCTTGCTGAATTTGTCATCCGGAGCGAAGCGAGGGATCTGCATTTTGCGGTGAACTGCAGATCCCTCGCTTCGCTCGGGATGACAACTTTGGTTAGAGAGTCGAATTTCTTCAGCTCTCTGAGATCGCTGCCACTGGCTCTTCGTCATCGGAAACTACCTCGTCACCCGAAACAACTTCGGGAGCGGGCTGGTCCAGCATAAATCCCAAGACTTCCTGCGGAATCGGTGCGCTCCACACCGGCGAAAACGACTGCCGATGTAGCGGCGACGGGCCGTTCTCGCGCAGGGCTGCGAGGTGGTGCGGCGTGCAGTATCCCTTGTTCGATGCCAAGCCGTACATGGGAAAGACCGGGTCCCAGGCGGAGATCATGCGGTCACGTTCGACTTTCGCGAGAATGGAAGCGGCGGCGATGGAGGCAGAGAGCGCGTCCCCATGAATGATCGGCTGTTGGGGAAGCTCGCAATCGAGTCTCACTGCATCGACCAGAAGATAACTCGCTGCCGGCGCCAGTTGCTGAACCGCATGCAGCATGGCGAGGCGCGAAGCCTGGTAGATATTGATTTGATCGATGCGGGCGGAATCCACCGCGGCAACCGCCCAGGCGATCGAATGCTGGCGAATCAAGAGCGCGAGCTCTTCGCGGCGCTCGGCGGGAAGCAGTTTGGAATCGCGCAGGCCGCGAATGCGGTGTGCAGGGTCGAGAATCACGGCGGCAGCTACGACCGGGCCGAACAGCGATCCGCGGCCGACTTCATCGACTCCGGCAACGTGTTGCGCGCCCGCGGCCCATGCGCGCTTTTCAAAATTAAGAGTGCAGCGCAGCTTTTTCAGCAGGCGCAATTTGGCGGCGGAGGCGGAAACGCCGTCTGCGTTCGCAGTCTTCGAGGTGGGCACGGACTTATCCACGGAAGCTGACCAGCATCTTCGCCGAAGAAGACGCGCGAAGCAAGAGCAGACTGCGCGTTGAGAAACTACTTGAGTTGTCATCCCGAGCGAAGCGAGGGATCTGCAGCTGCCAGACCGGCGCCCAAGCGGACGCCGGCCCGACAGAAAACCAACCGCCACCTACTGTTGTTCGACTTCTTTCAGTCGCGCGGCCTTGCCCTTGAGCCCGCGCAGGTAGTAAAGCTTGGCGCGGCGGACTTTGGCGGAGCGCACCACGTCAATCTTGTCGATGACCTTGGAGTCGATGGGAAAGATGCGCTCCACGCCCTGGCCGAAACTGATTTTGCGGACCGTAAAGCTGGGTTGGGCGCCTCGCTTCCGGGCAATGACGACGCCTTCAAACGCCTGTAGGCGCTCTTTTTCGCCTTCTCTGATCTTGACCAGCACCTTGATGGTATCGCCGGGACCAAACTTCGGGATGTCGGTGCGGCGCGATTTCGCCAACAGTTTTTCGATAATCGGATTACGCATAACGTTTCCTTCCTAACTCTTGCCCTTGATCTTTGTCAGTAAGCCCTGGGCCAGCTTGATCTGGGCCAGCAATTCCTTGTCTTCCGCCGTCAGCGCAACCCGCTCCAGTAAATCGGGACGGTTGAGCAGGGTTTTTGCCAAAGCCGTCTTGCGGCGCCAGCTGCGAATCTGGTCGTGGTTGCCGTTCACCAGCACTTCCGGCACCACCATGCCGCGAAAATCCGCGGGACGCGTGTAGTGCGGATAGTCGAGCAATCCGCCGGAAACGCACGTCGAACTCGGGCCGTCGCCGGCCAGCTCCGCCCCTTCTGTGAACGACTCGGTGAACGATTCCTGCCGCGTCGAAGCCTGGTTGCCAACCGCGCCCGGGATCAGCCGCGTCACCGTGTCCAAAATCACCGCTGCGCCCAGTTCACCACCGCTCAGCACATAGTCGCCGATCGAAACTTCGCGGTCCGCCAGGTGCTCGCTGATGCGCTCGTCAACGCCTTCGTAACGTCCGCAGATGAGGACGATTCGGTCGAGCGCGGAAAGTTCCGCCGCCAGCGGCTGGTCGAGCCTGCGACCCTGTGCGGAAAGCAGAATCACCGACTGCTTCGCGCCCGGGCTCAAGCGGAGTTCACGCGACACCACGTCGCCGAACGACTCCAAACATTCAAAGATCGGTTCCGGCTTCAGGACCATGCCCTCGCCGCCGCCGAACGGGCGGTCATCCACGGTGCGGTGCTTGTCTTTCGTGAAAGCCCGCAGATCGTGAATGTTGATTTCCACCAGGCCCGTTTCCCGCGCCCGGCGCACAATTCCGTAATCCAGTGGTCCGCGAAAGAAGTCGGGAAAAATCGTGAGAATGTCGACCTGGCATTTAGTCATTGAGTCATTGAGGTATGGAATCATTGAGACGTGAGCCAGTGATTCAATACCTCAATGATTCAATGACTCAATCGCTCTTCGGCGCGTTCACTTCCAGCAAGCCTTCCGGCAGCCTCATCCGGACCTGCTTATGCTCCAAATCCAGCTTCTCCAGGTACGCTTCGGCGAAGGGGATCTCATACGGCAGATTCGCTCCACGCTTCCTTTCTTCACCGCGCTGCTCTTCGCCCCGCGGCTCCTTACTCCGAACCACCAGCAGCGGCGCTTCTCCCGCCCCGAACTGCACGTCTTCAATCTCGCCGATCTCGCGCTGGCCATCGAACACTGTGCAACCGATCAGGTCGCTCAGGTACGTCCAGCCCGGCTCCAACCGGGCGCGTTCACTGCGCGGAAGCTGAAGTTCGGCGCCGACCAGCCGCTCGGCATCGGAAATCGTCTCGATGCCCTGAAGCTTCAGCACCAGAAAACTCTTATGCGGCCACAAATCCTCGACCGTCACTTCGCGGCGCTGCCCGTCTTTCGCAAGCGCCCACAGCCGCATGTCTTGCCGGAAGCGGTCCGGAACATCGGTGTGCAATTCGACCGCTACTTCTCCACGGCGTCCCTGCGTCTTGATGACGGCCGCCAGGGTAATCCACTCGCCGCTTGCGTCCGATGCCGCGATTCGACGATCTCCTATTCGCTGCTCTTCTATTCAATGATCTCGAGCGCGTAATGCTTGTTCAGCTTCGAGCCCGCCGCGCTCAGCACGTTGCGCAACGCGCGGGCGACGCGGCCGGAGCGTCCAATGATTTTGCCCAGGTCGGCCTCGGCCACTTCGAGCTCGATGACGGTTTCGTCTCCGTCTTCGTACTCTTCAATAAAAACCTCACCCTTGGCCTCGACGATCGCCTTGGCGATGTACTCAATCATGGCGCGTGGGCTGGCGCTCGGCTGGATCATTGACTTTACTCTTGAACTCGGCTCCTGAATTGGCGAGTGTAAGGACGGCTAGGCGACCGAAGCGGCCGCAGCCGGCGCGGGGAGAGCAAGCAGTTTCCTGACGCGGTCCGAACATTGGGCGCCTTTCGAAACCCAGTGCTCAATGCGCTCGCGTTTCAGGTCGAAAGTGGCCGGATTGGTGCGTGGATTGTACGTGCCCACCACTTCCACCGGGCGGCCATTGCGAGCGTGCTCCTTCTCAATCACCACCACTCGGTAATACGGTTGTTTGCGCGCACCAAAGCGCGCCAGTCGGATCATTAACACAGACTTCAGTATCCTTTGCCCGGAAGAGTCCGGCGAAGTAAACACAAACCATTATTATGCCGGAGCTTAGCCCTTTGCGCAATGGGACTTGGGACTCATCCACCCAGCCTCTTGACCGCCTTCGCCGCTCCCGATAGCCTCTTTCTATCGCCCTTTCATGGCTGCCTCCGACATCCCCGACGCTCGATCCGTAACTGACTCACGGGAAAACACTTCCGCGCGCGTTCCCGCTCCCGGAGACGCGCAACTTTGTCCCTCAAACGGGGTTTCTATTGATGTGAGCAGCGTGGCCATTGATCGCGGGCTGCTGAACCTTGCGGGAACGCGCCCGTCTGCGCCCGTTACCATGGCAAATTCCATCGTCAGTTCAGACGCCGCCGTTTCCGACGCCGACGTGATGCTGCGGGTGAAGATGGGCGACGAGTCCGCCTTCGCGTACCTGGTGCAGAAATACCGCCGGCCGATGGTAGGCTTCATGTACCGCTTGTGCCACAACCCGTCGACCGCCGAAGAACTGGCGCAGGAAGTGTTTCTGCGCGTGTACCGCTCGCGCATCAGTTACGAGCCAAGCGCCAAGTTCACCACCTGGCTGTATTGCATCGCGACCAACCTGGCCGTCAACCACGCGCGCGATACGCGCCACGAACGTCCGGAAAATACTGTGCGCCTCGATGAGCCGGACCAGGAAACGGGCAGGACGCCCGACCTGGCCGACGATTCGCTCAGCGCGGAAGAGCAGATCTTGAAGCGGGAGCGGTTGGCGGCCATCCGCAGCAAAGTGAACGCGCTGCCCGAGCGCCAGCGCGTGGCGGTCATCATGCACAAGTATCAGCAGATGGATTACCGCCAGATAGCCAGCGTGCTGAAGCTGAGCGAGTCCGCCACCAAATCGTTGCTGTTCCGCGCCTACGAAACGTTGCGCGAGCAGTTGAAAGAGTTCGTTTCGGGGAAGTAGAGGAAAGCAGTATGAATTGCAATCAAATTCGCGAACTGTTGCCGGGCTTAGCAGTTGCCGCTGGCATGGACGCTTCGACTCCGGAGGTCGAGAAACACATCGCATCCTGTAACGACTGTGCCGCCCATCTGCGCGACTTGCAGAAAACCATGGCGCTGCTCGATGAATGGCAAGTGCCCGAGCCGTCGCCCTATTTCGACACCCGCCTGCAGGCGCGCCTGCGCGAAGAAATGGCGCGCACGAACACAGCATGGCTCAGTTGGCTGCGGCGTCCAGTGTGGGCCATGTCGCTCGCTGCCGTGATATTTGCTGGAGCGCTGGTGGTCGGCAACAAGTCGTACATTTCTCAGACCGAAACCATCGCGACCAAACCTCCATCCCTCGGCCTGCCGGTTGAACCGGGAACCGCCGTCGGCGATCTGCAGGCGCTGGACAGGAACGACGAGTTGTACGCCGATTTCGATGTGCTCGACGATCTGCAGGTGCAGGACGACGTGACCGCGAATCCGTGAGATTCGCAAGCAATGTAAGACCAACAACAGGGGACCAAGGCATGTTGGGCCGGGGAAAAATTGCGGGCTGTCTGGCAGCGCTTCTTCTGCTGACGCCGTTGTTCGCCCAAAACCGGTATTCGCCGCCGCAACCTCCACAGCAACAGCATCCGCCATCGCAACATGCGGACGGGCAGTGGCACCGCTTTCAGAAAGAAGGTCGTCCCAGCCCCAGCCGCCCCAATCAAATCCATCCTCCGCAGAACCAGCCCGGCCACGCTGGAAACTGGCTCCGCCGCTATAAGGATCTGCCGCCCGCGCAGCAGCGCCGCGCGCTCCAAAACGATCCGCAGTTCCGAAGGCTTCCTCCGCAACAGCAAGCGCGGTTGCAAAACAGGTTGCAGCATTTTTCCAGCCTGCCTCCGGAGCAGCAGGAACGCGTGCTCAACCGCATGGAAACCTGGGAGCACCTGACTCCTAATCAGAAGCAGCGGGCGAGCCAGCTCTTTCAGCAGTTCAAGCAGTTGCCGCCCGACCGCCGTCAGGCCGTCAACCGAGCGATCCGCGGCATGCGCTACCTGACGCCCGAACAGCGCGACCGGCTGATCAACTCCGAGCAGTACCGGCGCGCGTTCTCGCCGCAGGAACGCGGCATCCTCGGCGGAGCCGCCCATCTTCCGCTCGCCCCCGGCGAAGGCCTGCACGCACCCGAAGAATAGCGCCCAAGGTTTAGTTAAATAGGTTGGAGCAGGCCAGCCCCTAAAGGGGCATCTGATTTCGAAGACTACGGTATCGCTAAAGCGATACCCTGATACGAACCCTAAGTGTCTCCGCAGGTCTGCTGGAAGTCAGAACCGCGAACCTAGAGGCGAGATTGATAGCTAAGAACTGATAGCTGACAGCTGACAGCCCCTACCGCCGGATGAGCGCCATCACCCATCCCGCCACAAAAACTCCCCCGACAAACAGGGCGAAGCAGTAGAGACCGTAGCGCAGCTGCTCCATCGTGGAATTGCGCTGCGTGATGCCGAAGACAATAGACGCGAATAGCGCGAACACCACCGCAGCCGAGAAGTGCGACAAGCTGATGGTCACGATTTCTTCCCCAGCGCAATGTAATGCGCATCCGCCGCCGCGATGAAATTCAGCAGCCCAGCCACGATCAGAAACGTCTTGCCATAATCCGCCGCTGCATTCACGGCCATCACGTTGCCCCAGTCCATGACGCGCGCCAGAAAATAGAGCGCTCCCGAGCCCACGTCGCCAATGAAGCCGAGTATGTCGAGGATGTCTCCGCCGTTCGGCTGGTAAATCCGCCCTTGCATGCCCAAACCAATCAGGAACATCGCGACCACCGACACCAGCAGCAGAATGCCGCGGCCATATCGCTTCAGCAGGATGTGTCCGCCGCCCGGAATCAGCCAGCCCACAATCGGCGCAACGACCGCCATCGTCGTGAGCGGGTACTCCGCCTCAGCCACCGCCACTGCATTTTTTGATTTGTCTGTCGTCTTATCTGTCGTTGGCTTGGCCATTCAGATGGTCACAATCTCTCGTTGAATTTTACCAGTGACCTCGGCGCTTCCCGGCCGCACCAGCACATTCACTTCCGAGCGCACGCCGAACTCGGCCAGGTAGATCCCGGGCTCGATCGAGAACAAGGAATTGGGCAGGATGCGCCGCTCGTCGTGAATTTCCAAATCATCCATATTCGCGCCATTCGAATGCACCTCGGTGCCAATCGAGTGGCCGGTGCGGTGGATGAAGTACTCTCCGTATTTCGCCTGCTTGATGTGGGCGCGCACCTCGTGATCTACTTCCCATCCCGCAATCGGCCGGTGGGCAGAGACCGCATTCTGCACGGTCTTCACGCCGATATCGCGCGCCTCGCTCACAATCTTGAAAATCTCGCGCTGCCGGTCCGACGGAGCCTTGCCCACAAATCCCATCCACGTGATGTCGTAGTAAACCGCGCCCGGCGTATTCTTCTTCGCCCACACGTCGAGCAGAACAAGGTCCCCTTCACGAATCGGCACCGGCCGGCTTGCGCTCGGCTCGTAGTGCGGGTTGCCGCTGTTGGCGTTCACGGCCACGATCGGCGGATCGTCGGTCACCATGTTCTCGCGCTGGAATGCTTCCATGAAGAACTGCTGAATTTCATGCTCGTGCGTGCCGCCGCTGCGCACGCTCCGTCCAATTTCCTTGAAAGCCTCGGCGGTAACCGCGTCAATCACATCGCGCGCCGCGAAGTGCGACTTGATCTGTTCGTCGCTCAGGGTCGCTTCAAACTGCGCGATAAGGTCCGCCGCGCTGACAATGTTCTTGCCCAACCCGCGGATCATGTCCGCCGTTCCCGCGTCCACCATGGAAATGGTGAAGACAAAGTTGTTGGGCGAGTACTGCATCGCCACATCGCGATACGGGCCCAGCATCTGCTTCAAGCCGTCGAACAGTTCCTGCCATCCGGCGTACTGTTTCTTCACGCCGGGCAAGGTATCCAGGTGTCCCGACTCGATCTTGTGGACCAGCTTGACGGGCTCGCCTTTGGCGGGGATCAGGTAGTACCAGCGCCGCGTGACCATAAGCCCATCCGGCAGCCCGAGAACGCGGTAAGAGATCGGGTCGCGATGGTGATGATCGTAGAAAAGCCACGCGTCAATGTTGCGCTCGCGCAAGGCTTGCTGAATGGCGGACAGGTCCATATACAAACGGTTATTCTACACGACCGCTGGCCCTCGCTGGATTTCGGCGACGCGAGGTGTATTAGGCTGCTGAAAGTTCTTCCACCCGTAGAGACGGGGCTTGCCCCGTCTCTACGGGAAATGTGGTAAAAAATACTGTAATGCCAACGTACGTCTCTGGCAGTCTTAACCCGCGAAAATCAGGTACACCATGCTGAGGGCAGTGTTCATTGCACTGTCGGAGAGTCGGTGGCTGCGCGCGGTCGCCGAACGCTCCCGCTTTGGCCAGCGCACTTCCGCCCGCTTCGTCGCCGGCACAGAGGTTGCGGACGTGGTTCGCGCCGCCGCCGCGGTGAATCAATCTGGCGCCGGCGTCTCCATCGACAATCTGGGCGAGAACGTCACCAACGCTGACGAAGCCCGCGCCAGCGCCCAGCGTTATCACCACCTGCTCGACGAAATCGCCGCCCACAAGCTGAACGCGAATATCAGCGTGAAGCTGACCCACATGGGCCTGGACGTGGACGAGAACATGGCCTACGAAATCGTCCGCGGGCTGGTCGCGAAGGCAGCCAGCATGTCGCCCAAGAATTTTGTTCGCGTCGATATGGAAGGATCGGCACACACGCAGCGTACGCTCGACTTCGTTCATGAGCTCCACCGGGTTCCGGGGAACGAGGGCAGCGTGGGGGCGGTGATCCAGTCGTATATGCGGCGCGCCGAGGCCGACATCGAGAAGCTGCTCTCCGAGCGCATCCGCATCCGCCTCTGCAAAGGCGCGTACAAAGAGCCCGAAGACATCGCCTTCCAGAAGAAGTCCGAGGTTAACGCCAGCTACGTGAAGCTGATGAAGATCCTGATGAAGAGCGGCGTCTATCATGGTCTAGCGACCCATGACGAGGCCATTATTAGAGAGGCCAAGGCGTTTGCCACGCGTGAGAACATTCCGCGCAACGCTTTTGAATTCCAAATGTTGCACGGCATCCGGCGCGACCTGCAGCAGGGCCTGGTAAAAGATGGCTGGGGCGTGCGAGTCTACATCCCGTTCGGCACCGAGTGGTATCCCTACTTTATGCGGCGGCTGGCAGAACGCCCCGCAAATGTGCTGTTCATCGCGAAGAACCTTCTGCGGCGGTAAAACCTGTGGCGTCAATCGGATAGGCGTTAGTCGAGCAGGCCGGTAGAGGCTCGCGGCTGGAGAAAATTACACTTTTTTCTTCCCGGTGTGAAGGGGATTGGCGGGCGTTCTCGTTTTATGAGGTGGAAGCCAACTTGGATTGGATTCACAGCCTGCCCCCTCGGCGATGTGCTTGCATCCAACTGGGTACAAAGGGTCCGTGGCTCGCGACGATCTTGCATCGAGACTCCGGTTTCCAAATCAATCCTCTGCGTCGTCTCGGGGAAGGACGACGCGGAGGTTTCTTGTTTTGGGTGCGAGTTTATTTCTTATGCGCAGGATTTCCCAAGACTTTGAAAGGTGCCGCTCGTGCACCGCTCCGGGCCCGACTTTCACCGCGGGCTCCTGGGCGCTAAGTGCCAATCGCCAAGCGCTAAGTGCTCACTGATTCTCCTATCCCTCCCACACGAAAGCGTCGAACACTCTGGTGGATTCGAAGCCGATGCGTTTATAGAGGGCAATGGCTCGGTCGTTGGCTTCGGTCACCGTCAGCGAGATGAAACGGAATCCGCGTCCGCGGAGATTTTTGGTGGAGGCGGCCAGCATGGCCTCGCCGAGTCCGGCGGAGCGGCATTCGGGGAGCACGCAGACCTGGGTGATGTGGCCTACATCGGGCCGCACCTGCGAGCAGAGGATGAGGCCGATCAGCGTGCGCGTGCGGCGCTCGAGAACGACGAAGGATGCCTGGGGATCGAAGGTGCCGCATCCGGGGAAGCGCACGATGTTGTTGAGAAAGCGCAGCGAACCGGCGAGGGTGCGGTACTGATCGTTGATCTCGGAATCGACGTGGCCGCGGTAGGCGGCGGTGATAAGGGCGGCGGCAGACTGGTATTCCTGCTCAGACCAGGGACGGATTTCGAACTGCGGCGGAATCGGCGGCGCGGTTTGCGGATACTTGCCGATATCGAAATTCATGAAGACGCGGGGATGGCGGCTGAAGCCCTGTTGCAGAAAGGGGCGCGCGACTTCTCCGGCGTTGTGCGCCAGCAACTGCGCCTCCACGCGATGGATGCCGGGCGACTGCTGCAGGGTTTCGATGACGTGGGTGAGCAGGCGTTCTTCGATCTCGTGACGGTCGGGAGTGCGGGCTCCGTCGCGGACGAAGAGGTCTCCGATGACGCCCTTGCTCTGCTCGTAGACAAAGAAGGAGTAGCCGAAGATGCTGCCGCGCTCGATGGCGGCGTAGCCGGGGAGGATTTTGGCATCCATGTAGCGCAGGATCATCTCGGCAGAGGTGGTGTAGTCCCAGGAGAGCAGGCGCCCCCACATGGCGATCTCATCTTCCAGCAGCGGGCGAAGGTCGGCGGAAGAGAAATGTCGGAGATCGAGGATTTCCATAAACAAGGTCTCGGGTCTGAGGTCTCAGGTCTCAGCAAAACCACAGGTGCGAGCTTCTGCTACTACTTGCGAGTCTAGAAGCTATCTCATAAATCGTTTTGGGAAGGGCACGGCTTCAGCCGTGCCGCCCAGAGCCAATAAAGACGCGGGCTTTAGCCCCTGAGGGACCCGACGGTTTACTCCCTCTGTTGACTTCTAGTACCTGCGACCTGAGACCTAACACCTGAGACCTGACTCCTATTCCTTTCCCACCCAGTACAAATCCAACTTCTGCTCGGGGATGCTGGTTAAGTATGACACTCGGCGTCCGGGAACGAGTTGGGCGACTTGGGATTGCGTACCTTGTGCGGCAACCAGGACATGAGCTGCGGCCGGGACATTTCCGCTTTCGTATGGTTGCGCCGGACGATTGAGATAAAACTCAAGGCCGTATTCCTGTACTCGATTGATGTGATAGAGGACGATGGGGACCGGCTCGTGCGAAAAGGCCTGAATGCTTTCGGCAATGGGACGCGCGGATTGCGTGGCGCCGATGACGGGCGCGGCGAAACGAATGACAGCGCCTACGCTTACGACGACGGCGATCATGGTTGCTGGGCGCAGCAGGCGGAGTCCGGCGCGGGAGAGTAGCGCGGCGCTGATGCCAAGCGCAAAGACGGCGGCAATGGCAGCGGCGACGTAGGTTCCGGTTCCCCACAGCAAGTGGTGATTGATCGCAATGGAGGCGGCGGAGAGAGCGGCAAATATCAGTAGTCCGCAAACAACTCCGTGAGCGGCGGCGAACAGGGGCGACAACTTTTTTTCTTCGCCGAGGCGGGCGGCGAGATATTCGGCGACCAGGAGTGCTCCAGCGGGGACGGCGGGCAGGATGTAACCGGGCAGCTTGGATTGCGATGCGCTGAAAAACAGGATGGGCACGAGCATCCAGATGAGAAGAAATAGTGGCCAGGAATCTTCCGGGCTGGAGAAAGCCTCTTCATCCTTGCCTTCGGACCAGATCAGGCGGGCCCGTTCGGCGACGGCAAGGATGAGCACGAGCGTCCAGGGCATCATAGCCAGCAAGAACACGGGCAGGTAGAACCAGAAGGGCTCGCGGTGGTGATAGACGTCCTGCGAGAAGCGGGCGAGATTGTGTTCCAGGATGAAGAAGTGGAAGAATTCCGGATTGCGCAGTTGAACGGCGATGTACCAGGGCAACATGACGGCGAGGTAGAGGGCGATGCCGGGGATCCAGAGGGTGCGCGGGATGGCACGCCAGTCACGCTTTACAGCGACGAAGAGAAAGATGATGACGGCGGACAGGGCGGGTGCCACTGGGCCTTTGGCTAAGGTTCCGAGCGCCAGAGAAATGTAAAAAGCGGCAAGATAGATGTGCTGGCGGCTTTCGTACCAGGCGTACCAGGCGAGCAATGCGATGGCGAAGCCGGCGGTGAGCGGCATGTCGGTCGCGGCGGCGTGGGCAAATCCAATGACGCCGGCGCAACTGGCGGTGATGAGGGGGCCGTCGAGTTCACTGCCGGGACGGAAGCGCCGGAGAAAAAAATAGATGGCTGCGATGAGCATGGCGGCATCGAAGGCGGCGGGCAGGCGGGCAGCCTGGTCGGTGATGCCGAAGGCACGGAACGACAGCATCGCCTGCCAGTAATACAGCACTGGCTTTTCGAGCCACGGTTTGCCTTGTAGCGTGGGGGTTACCCAATCGGAGCGATCGAGCATTTCGCGCGCTACTTGCGCGTAGCGGGGTTCGTCGGCGCCGAGCAGGCCGAAGGCGCCGAGGCCATAGAAGAAAAGGAATCCGCAGAACGCCACGAGCAGCAGCACATCGGTGCGGGTTCGCGGATTCGTTCTTTGCTTATTCATTGCATGTCAGGCAGGGCGCGGCCTGGCGATCGGGACGAGAACCGCTCCGACGAAAGAAATAAGTTGGCGGCTCAGGTCCATAGTTATCTCCGGCTGAGTGATCTCAGACTGGTGCGTTCGTTGTCCGGTTCGTTAGCTGGTTGATGAGTTCGCGTTCAAGACTACAGCTTCTGCGTGCAGGCGATCGACAATTCGGGACACGGCGACAGCCAGAGGTCCCTCGATCGAACAGCCGCTGGCGCATTTGTGACCGCCCCCGCCAAAATACTCCGCCACGGTGGAGACATTCACTTCTCCTTTGCTGCGCAGGCTGATGCGATAGCGGCGGTCGGGGAGTTCGCGAAAGAAAATGGCGACCTGCACGTCGGCGATGGAGAGCGCGTAGTTGACCAGGCCCTCGCAATCCTCTTCGCGCGCCCCGAAGCGCGTCATCTGTTCCTGCGTGACCCAGATCCACGCCAGCGAACCTTCGCGATGCAGGTTCGAGAGCGCTGCGCCGAGCAGCCGAAGCTTGGCCGTGGAATGTCCAAAATAAATATGGCGCGCGCAATGCGCCGGGTCGGCTCCGGCGAGCACCAGTTCGCGCGCGACGGTAAAAGTGTGCTCGTTGGTGCCTTCGAACATGAAGGAGCCCGTATCGGTCATGAGCGCGGTGTAGAGGCAGGTGGCAATGTCGCGATCGACGGGGACACAGGCAAGCCGGGCTAAACGAAAAACGAGTTCGGCGGTGGCCATCACCGTGGAATCGATCCAGTTGATGTGCGCAAAATTGCGCCCGCTTACGTGATGGTCAATGTTGATGAGGAAACATTCTTCGAGACCCTCGAGCAGCGTGCGCTGGATGCTGTCGCATTCGAGCAGGATGACGGCATCGTTCGGGGGGACAGCATCGGCATGAATGACGCGGTCGGCGAAGGGAAGGCTCTGGTAAATACGGGGGACGCCATCGTGCATGACGACTTCGGCATCTTTGCCCATCATGCGCAGGATCTGGCCACAGGCCAGGGCAGAGCCGATGCCGTCTCCGTCGGGTCGGGCGTGCGAGGTCACTATGATGCGGCGACGCGCCCGAATTTCTTGTAGAACCCGCTCTAGCATGTAGGTGCTCTTGGCTTTTGGCCTTCAGCTCTCAGTTCTCAGCTCTCAGTTCTTAGCTCTTAGGTTCGTATCAGGGCATCGCTCTAGCGATGCCGCAAGTCCTCCAAAATCAACCGCCCCTTTAGGGGCTGGGCTCAGCATCCTTCCGGCGGCGCTTCTTGGCGCGGCCGAGAAGCTCATCGACTCGACTCTCTAATTCATCGGCACGATCGATCTGGAAATAAAGTTCCGGAGGGCGGCGCAGACGCAGGCGTTCTGCGAGTTCGTGCCGGACATAGTTCTTGGCAGCGGCGAGGCCTTCGAGGGTGCGCTCGGCCTCGGCCTCATCGCCGGCAACGCTAACCATGACGCGAGCCGAACGGGCGTCCTGGGCCATGAGCACGGCGCTGACGCTAGCGAGGCCGATGCGAGGATCGCCGAGTTCACCTTCGAGGATGGTTTCGATCTCTTCGCGGATGGCCGCGCTCAGCCGTCCGCGATGATATTTCTGGCCACGATGCTCCACGGCACACCTCGAATGGAGAAAACTTTTGAGGATATCAGAAAAGTCGGGGTCGAAGAACATGAGAATGCCGGGCGGTGGGCCATTTTCGTGTTACTGGGCTGCGCTTCGAGCTTCGCGCCACGAGCTTCGAGCAAGACGGTTGCCCGCAGCTCGTAGCTCGCAGCTTTCTTCCATCACAGGAACTCCACAAACGAGTCGGTGACTTCGGCGCCAGCGTTGTTGGCGATGCGGGTGGCCTGGCGCTCTACGTTTTTCATCAGGCCATCGAGGTAATCGCGGGAGTGTGAGACGCTGACGACGCCGATGGTGGCCTGATTCCAAAGAAGGCTAGGATCGAGTTCGGCGACGGCGACGTTGAAGGAGGAGCGGAGACGGTCTTTAAGGCTGCGCGTGACCTGACGTTTGTCTTTGAGCGAGTGCGCCGCTTCGATGCGGAGTTCGAGGGTGAGGAAAGCGATCATGAGGGATCCGAGGTGCGCTCGGGCTGTCGCTACGGAGCTTCTCTGTTCCTTACTACTGTACCGCGCGATGAAGCGCAGGGCATAAGATAGCGGTTGCAGGGCCCGCGGGGGATGATGCCATCGACTCCCCGGTGGATCCCAATCCGTTGAGCCACAAGGGCTTATCGGAAGCTGACCAGCCGACCCCTACCCCCGACCAAAGTTTCGAGCCTTTTTCCCGTTTATTGTGTTAAACTGTATTTGCTAAGTTTGACTCACAAGCAGTTGCAGGTCGGTACCGCCAACCAGCGTCAACCCCCTCTACAGCAGCGAATCTTCTCAGCACATTTCAATCAGAAACAAGAATAGGAACATCAATGGCAGAACAAGGAACAGTGAAGTGGTTTAACGACGCCAAAGGCTATGGTTTCATCAGCCGTCAAAATGGCGAAGACGTTTTCGTGCATTTCTCCGCTATTCAAGCGGGCGGCTTCAAGAGCCTGCAAGAAGGCCAAACCGTGCAGTTCGACGTGACGAAAGGCCCAAAAGGCTGGCAAGCGGAGAACGTTACCGCTGTCTAGGGTAAGACGCTTAGCGACAACAAGTGCCCGAGATTCGAAAGAATCCCGGGCATTTTTGCGTTTAGAATTGCCGCAAGTTCTTGTGGTCCGGCGAAGAGCACGTCGGCGATTGTGGTGCATCATCCGGCGGCTAACTATTTTGTGGTGTGAGGTGGTTCTGTCCTGGCTCAGCGTGAAATGGAGAAGCGGCGTTCTCCGTTAGTGTAAGATTCCGCTAGTGTAAGATTCCGCCCCTTCGCGGCGGGGATTTTCAAGGCATTTGGGGTCTATCGCCCGATGACTTCCTCTGTTCGGTGAACAGCGCGAGAGGGGTAAGCTCGCGCGCTGCCCGTATCGGAGGTTCGCACGTGCGTCATGCCGGAGATCCGAATGAACTCCTTGAAGTCGCGGGCGATGAACTGCGGCCCATTGTCCGAGATGATCCGCGGACATTCTTGGCCGTCCACCGGCCTTGTAGCTGTCGAAAGGCGGCGTCAGATGGTGCGGCGCCGCCCTTTGCGCGCTACTGTTTACTTGCCTTAAACGTAAAGTCGGCCGTAGCTGACTTGCCGGATGCCACAGTCACTTTTTGCGTTTGCGTTCCGTAGGTCTCCTGCCAAGCGGTCAAGGTGTAGTCCCCTGGCGGTACGTTGTCGATGGTGTAGGAGCCTTTGTCATCGCTGACCGCGTAGGGCCCCTTCACCACCACCATGTAGCCATGCATCCAC
>Ga0208034_1000218_pt1 | contig 53494 bp, 47 predicted proteins | sample June2015DPH_8_10_FD_184699 | JGI IMG/M metagenome (GOLD analysis project Ga0208034, IMG submission 184699) | Peatland microbial communities from SPRUCE experiment site at the Marcell Experimental Forest, Minnesota, USA - June2015DPH_8_100... | ecosystem: Environmental > Terrestrial > Soil >...
CGTGTATGAGCCTTCGCCGCGGCCGTATCCGGCACGGACACCGGAAGTGGAGTATCCGGATTCGATGCAGGTGGTGACGGTGCAAAGTCATGGCTGGTTCGGCTGGAAGAAACGGAGCATCTTTCTGAGCCAGGTGCTGTGGGGCGAACGCGTCGGACTGGAGCCCGTCGGCGATGGCTTGTTCACGGTCTACTTCGCTCACCTGCCGCTGATCGGCTTCGACGCTGGTCGCGGTAAGCTGGTTCCGCTGAGCAATCCCGGCTGGCAGAAGCACCCATTTTGGGGTCGAGGGCAAGCTTGCCCTCGACCCCAAGACAAAAACAAAAACCTTCCTGAGAAGGAAAAAGTGTCAGGGATGTGCCCGGTCTGAAATGTCAGGAATCTGCCCGGCCGTACACGGAGACCGCTGAAAACGCGCTCTCCGGACGGGAAACAACCACCAACAACCGGCTGCCGTGCGACTCTGACGCGCCCAACCGGCTCCAACTCTTTTGCAGGCCTTCAAAAACGTGACTTGCTCAGAGGTTCCCTAAATGAACCATGACCCATCGTCGCCCTACGCTCGACTACGCGCCAGTCGGGAAGACCGCACGCTTACCGCGGTAACGAGGTTGCAACGAAAGGAACTCCCGTGCTAGCATTGATCCTGGAGTTCGCCCCAGTTCAAGGCGAGTTCGCCCCAGTTCAAGAGTTCAAGGCGGACCAGATCCGGTGCGGGAGACTGACATACCCAACCCTCCGGACTCCGTTAAATTGCAACAAGGCGGAGTACGATCCTTTTCCGGCCGGCCGGCGCACATCATGGCGGCAGAAGTTGAGCATCGTTTATAGAGTGCTGTAAATCCCGAATCAAATCATTGACCCAAGTGGGATGCATTCGTGTGCTTTCAGATGTGTTCATCTGACGAGCACGCTTCGTCGAGCCGTGCTCGACGACTGAACGAGCTTCACTAGTAACCACCGGAAAAGGATTTTATGTTTCACGAAACTCTTGCTTCAAATGGGGCGCAGATTTCTGCTTCCTCGCGCGCTCGTGCATCAAAGGCGAGTACACCATCAACACAACCGGAGTCTTTTGAACGGGGCCAGGTTATCGGTCTGACGTACGTCCGGTTGCAACCTATCTTCGATAAGGACGGTAAGGTAGCCAGCCTCGTAGCCGTGCAGGAGCATTCGAGGTATCTCGAGAGCTACTTCCACACAGCTGAGCAGTTGTTGGGGGTGTGGCAATGAGCGCTCCTAACAGCACACAACCAACACAACCGCAGTCGCCGATGGAATACGTGATCCTGGATGGAGGGGGCGTGTATTTACGGCTGACAAGAACCGAAGCCATGCGGGTTCTCGAAGACCCCATGCTCCTATTCACTGACCCCACCCCTAAATACGCTGCGTTTCGGCAGTTGTTTAGATGGGACCCAGCGGCAGCGTTTCTTGCAGTCTTCAAGACGCAGCCGAAGGTTAAGCACGGTGACGTGGCTATTGCCTTTTTTGAGAACATGCCTCGGGACGGGCTCTATACCGTGGTACGGATGATCGTAGATGGGGCCGACTTTTACCTCATCCTTCCGCGTCCCGAGACCGAGGAATGGCAGCCGTTTGTACTGTGCTGGCCGGAGCAATGGCCCGACGGAGCCAACTTCGGCGGGTACAGCAGGGAGACCGTAATGGGGCAATGGCAATGATCTCCCCGAAACGTAAACCCGTGTCAGCGATGGAGACTGACGTGCTAACAATCGAGGAGGCAGCGGAGCTTCTCCGCTGTCACCCCGTCACCATCAAGCGGAATGCTGACGCCTTGCACATCCCGTACAAGCGACTGGGCACGCTCTGGAGATTCTCCAGGAGCGAACTCGAAGCGTGGATGAGACAGCAGGACACTGCGGCAGCCTGAATCAACCCTGAAACAATACGGCGGTGGGAGCAACAATCCCCACCGCCTTTCTTTTTTGCGTCAGGACTTTAGCTCTAGCCGTGGCCTGCCAGCAGATCTTGTAACGTGGAGTGGATGGCCTGAACGTCGGCGGCGGTGTAGAGCCCGAGGGCAATGCCGCGCTGATTCGAGATCACGATCACACGCAATCCCGCGCCGTTGAGTCGGGCAATGGCTCCGGGCACGCCAGGCAGCAAATGAAAGTCATTCCACGAGCGGACGTACTGGCCTTCGGGCATCTTCCTGTTTACCACTCCGTCGCGGTCGAGGAAGACGGTGCACAGTTTGTAGGGGCTGGGAACGTTGGTGGAGTCGAGCACACTGTTTATGATAGCAATGGTGATTTAAACGCCGAGGCGCCGAGCGGATCAAACTGCGGAAGCCGACCATCTGGAACGGAGGGGCAAATGATCTCCAAATCCAGTGAACCCGATGCCGCGAGCATCTTCGCAAAAGCCATTGCAGAGCACTTGGATGTGGTGCGTCAGGTGCAAGAACAGCAGGGTGTTTTGGAGGCGATCGCGCGGGCGGTGTCTGCCGTGTTGCGGGCTGGCGGGAAGATTCTCTGGTGCGGCATCGGCGGCAGCGCAGCCGACCCCCAGCACTTGTCCGCGGAGATCGTGGGGCGGTTTCGCTGAGAACGCCGCGGGCTGGCCTCGATCGCGCTCACCACCGACACCTCGATTCTGACCGCGGTAGCAAACGACTACGGCTACGAGACGGTGTTTGCCCGCCAGGTTGAGGCCGTTGGCGCAGCTGGCGATCTGGTGGTGGGCATCTCCACATCGGGGAATAGCGGCAACGTGGTTGCAGCGCTACAAACGGCCCGGACGAGTGGGCTAACTACGGTGGCATTTACCGGCGCGGGCGGCGGCAGAATGAGTGAAACCGCCGATCATCTTTTTGCTGTTCACTCGCGTGACACGGCGCGCATTCAAGAGGCACACATTCTCGCCGGCCACATGCTCTGCGATTGGGTGGAGTTGGACTGGCTGCACGGCCAGTCCGCGGCCACGCAACGCGAAGGCTAGCGCGCTGAAACGTGGTCTATTCTTGCTCCAGCGCGTACCTCTTTTGAAAGGTCCACGTGGCGGACGTCTTTCTGACCTGCGCTCGCGCTGTCCAATACAAAAATGCCCGCGCCGAACGAGCAAGGCCTTAGTGGTCTTTCTTGTCCAACGCGGGCTAATTCCTGGATCAATCGACGCTACGGGCGAGAACCAAGTCTAGGCATCTCGATTATGAGATGGCCTCTTGGATGCAGGCATCGCACCCTGTTTGGATCGGCTTCCATGACAAGGCCCAGCCTTACGCCTGCATCAACGCCAAGACGACCGCAGCTGCCGGTTGAACATCTGCATCTCGGCGGATAGCGCAAGGTCGAAATCCGAACCGGCGTCTATGAGCGCCCATTACGCTCGCCCCGAGTGGATCTGCGGTATTCAATTGACGATGATCTGCCTTAAGTAATAGATAGAAAATGCTTAAGCGCGATCTTACGAAAGTAACCTATAAGTAACACAAAATGGTTACCTAAGTGCAAACTGTATTGCTAAACTCTTAATGACATCTTCCGAAAAGGAAATGAGGGCCCGTGAGTACTTGATTTTCCGAGTACTCGCAGAGGTGAAGCCGTGCACGGAGTTCTGGATCCCCCTCAACCGGATCTCGAATCTGCAAGCTACATTGCGTCGCCCCGCAACAGCAGCTTGCAACCGCAACAACGCCGCGCGCGCGCTCGTGCTCAAGTCTGTCGCCTAGACGGTTGGTGCACTGCTCTACTCGTCATCTCGTCCTGTTGCCTCCCCTTCGCGCTGTCCAGCTGCGGCGGCAGCATTGTGGTGAACGGAGCAGGTACAGGAGCCCTCATGGCGTCCCCCAACTCCGTCACCTTTGGTGCTGTGTCTATCGGTCAAACGGTGAGCTCCACTGTCTCTCTCTCGAATGGGGGTTCGGCACCGGTCGCAATCACGCAGCTCAACCTGACTGGGCAGTCCTTCTCTGTCAACGGCGTGAGCGAGCTTCCTATTACTGTAGCTGCCGGTGGTACCTACAATTTCAACGTGAACTTCTCTCCGGTTGCGACGGGAGCGGCTACGGGTCAGCTAATGATCGCCAGTAACGCCTCCAGCAACGGAACGATGGCGATCGGTCTTAGCGGTACGGGCGCGGCCGCTAGCGCGACAAACTTGAGCTCGCTGAGCTGCACCAGCAGTGCCCTAATAGGGTCAGCCGCGGATACCTGCACGGTGACCCTGAATGCGGCCACGGGCAGCGGCGGCCTGACGGTCAGTTTGGCGAGCAGCAATAGCGCGGTCACGGTGCCGTCTACTGTGACGGTGCCCGCTGGCGCAACAACCGCCGGGTTCACGGCTACTGCATCTTCGGTCAGCAGCGCTCAGACGGTGACCCTAACGGCCACTGCGAGCGGCATGTCAAAGACCTTCAACCTTGAGCTGGGTGCCGCCGTGCCCACGCTGAGCGTCAGCGCGACCAGTGTCACCTTCGGCAGCGTGTTGGTGAACACGCCGGCGGCGCCGCAGCCCGTGACTTTGACCTCCACTGGTACTGTGCCGGTAACGATCAGCGGGGCAGCGCTGACTGGTACAGGCTTTACGGTGTCGGGAATCACCTTCCCGGTGACGTTGAATCCGGGCCAGGCGGCGACGCTGAATGTGGAGTTCGATCCGGCCAGTGCGGGGACGGCGACGGGTCAGCTGACACTGACCAGCAACTCTTCGACGGGATCTACAACCGCCATCAACCTGAGCGGCACGGGCGTGCCGGTACTGACCGCGCTTAACTGCAGCAGCGGGTCGATGACTGGGGCAGGAACGGATGCCTGCACGGTGACGCTGAATGCGGCAGCCCCGAGCGGGGGATTTACTGTGAGTCTCCTGAGCGGTAACCCGGCAGTCACGGTGCCGGCCACGCTGACCGTACCTACCGGCGCAACCAGCGCCGGATTTACGGCGACCGTGTCTTCGGTCAGCAGCGCTCAGACGGTGACCCTAACGGCCACTGCGAGCGGCATGTCAAAGACCTTCAACCTTGAGCTGGGTGCCGCCGTGCCCACGCTGAGCGTCAGCGCGACCAGTGTCACCTTCGGCAGCGTGTTGGTGAACACGCCGGCGGCGCCGCAGCCCGTGACTTTGACCTCCACTGGTACTGTGCCGGTAACGATCAGCGGGGCAGCGCTGACTGGTACAGGCTTTACGGTGTCGGGAATCACCTTCCCGGTGACGTTGAATCCGGGCCAGGCGGCGACGCTGAATGTGGAGTTCGATCCGGCCAGTGCGGGGACGGCGACGGGTCAGCTGACACTGACCAGCAACTCTTCGACGGGATCTACAACCGCCATCAACCTGAGCGGCACGGGCGTGCCGGTACTGACCGCGCTTAACTGCAGCAGCGGGTCGATGACTGGGGCAGGAACGGATGCCTGCACGGTGACGCTGAATGCGGCAGCCCCGAGCGGGGGATTTACTGTGAGTCTCCTGAGCGGTAACCCGGCAGTCACGGTGCCGGCCACGCTGACCGTACCTACCGGCGCAACCAGCGCCGGATTTACGGCGACCGTGTCTTCGATCAGCAGCGCTCAGACGGTGACCCTAACGGCCACTGCGACCGGGGCCACGCAGGCTTTTGCTCTGCAATTGAATGCGGCGCTCCCCTCGCTGAGCCTCAGCACGAATACCTTAGCCTTCGGCAACGTCACAGTGAACACCGCCGCGACGCCGCAGGCCGTTACCTTGACATCTACTGGCTCGGTGCCGGTAACGATCAGCGGGGCAACGTTGACTGGTACGGGTTTTACGGTGTCGGGATTCACCTTCCCAGTGACGTTGAATCCGGGCCAGGCGGCGACGCTGAATGTGGAGTTCGATCCCACGTCCGTGGGTTCCGAGACCGCTCAACTGATCATCGCCAGCAACTCCTCCACAGGCAGTTCGGCAGTGATCAGTCTCAGTGGCTCAGGAACAGCAGCGCCGGCCGCGTTGAGCGCGCTATCCTGTAGTAGCGGAGCCATGACGGGAGCGGGCACGGACGCCTGCACGGTGACGCTGACCGCGTCGGCGCCAAGCGGCGGGCTGATTGTGAACTTGTCAAGCAGCAGCTCAGCGGTGACGGTGCCGAGTACGGTGACAGTACCGGCAGGTGCGGCCAGCGCAGGATTCACGGCGAGCGTGTCCTCGGTGACGACAGCTCAGGCGGCGACTATGACGGCAAGCGCGGGCGGCGTGCTCTCGAGCTTTACCCTGCAGCTAAACGCAGCGATACTTGCGCTAAGCATCAACGCGACCAGCGTTGCGTTCGGCGATGTGTTGGTGAACACGCCGGCAACACAGTCCGTAACTATGACCTCCACCGGTACTGTGCCAGTAACGATCAACGGGGCAACGCTGACGGGTGCGGGCTTTGCAGTGTCGGGGGCTGAGTTCCCGGCCACTTTGAATCCAGGTCAGGCGGCGACGCTGAATATAGAGTTCGATCCCACCACGGTGGGTGCAGCGACGGGTCAACTGACCATCACTAGTAACTCTTCGACAAACGGCACGGCAGTCATCGCCCTGACCGGCACAGGGACGGCGGCGCCGGTGGTTGCTGTCGCAGTGACTCCCGCCAACGCGTCGATTACTACTGGCACCACTCAACAATTCTCAGCTTCGGTCACAGGCACGTCGAACACTGCCGTGACTTGGGCGGCATCGGGAGCGGGCTGCAGCGGAACAACTTGCGGAACGATCTCTTCTACCGGGCTATATACCGCTCCTGCCACGGTGCCAGCCCCCGCAACTGTGACTATCACAGCAACTAGCGCATCGGACCCAACCAAATCTGCCTCAGCAGCGGTGACAATTCTGCCGCCTCCCGGCGCTACGTACTACCTTGCCCCAGCTTCGGCAGGCGGCAATGACTCCAACAACGGTCAGTCCCCTAATGCACCTTGGCTTACGCCGAACCACGCAGTGAACTGCGGAGATGTGATTATCGCAGCGGCCGGCACCTATGCGGCCAGCAACTTCCAATATAGCTGGCATTCGGTCACTTGTCCCGCTGGAAACAACGTCGCATGGGTGATCTGTGCGACCTTTGACACCTGCAAGATTCCAGTCACATCGAATGAGGGTATAGGTATTAGCCAAAGCTATTGGGGGATTCAAGGCTTCGAGGTGGATGGAAGTTCCTCAAGCGCCGGTTGCTTCGTGGCGTGGCCGGTCAACGGCCATAGTATCGACCATATTATCTTTGCCAACGATATAGCCGTTGGATGTGGTGGTGGCGGCTTCGTCTCGGCAAACTACGGAACTTATGGTGTTGATTATCTGGCCATTGTTGGCAACATCGCCTACGGCACGGCTGGAGGTTCCACAGACTGCGCCAGCGGAATTTCGATTTGGCAACCGCTCAAGTCCGATTCGGCGCCGGGGACTCATCTCTATGTGGCTGGGAATCTCTCCTATAGCAACATGAATCCCGTGACCTGCAACGGCGGTGCGCCCACAGATGGAAATGGACTGATCTTCGATACGTTTGACGGCTCACAGACGCTCGGAATTACCTACGACCAGCAGGCGGTGGCGGAAAACAACTTGCTTATCGGGAACGGCGGCCGCGGCATCGACGTGTACGAGAACAACTACGGCTCAGGCCCGTGGTCGCATATCTATATCGTCTACAACACGACTTGGGACAACGAGCTTGATCCTAACCTAGCTACCGACTCAGGCAACTGCGGAGAGATCGAACTGTTCATGGTGAACAACATCGAGGCATATCACAATCTCGCGGTGGGAGCAGCAGCGCACGGATGTCACAGCGGAAGCTACACGATCTATGCCTACACCATGAATACTGGCAACGCCACGGACCATGTTTACGATGCGGCAGGATATGCGGCCAGCGGGACCACAACCCTGATTACCTCTTCCACAGGATTCTCTTTCGGACCCAATAACCTGTTCGGCACCGATCCCGGTTATGCTGCCCCAGCGGTTCCCGGTGCTCCATCGTGCAGTTCCTATGCCAGCGCAGCCGCTTGCATAGCCCCGATCCTGGCGAACTTCAAGCCGTCCGCAGCATACCAGAACTATGGCGTCCAGCCGGTTCAGTCGGAAAATGTTTATGACCCGCTCTATCCACAGTGGCTGTGCAATGTGAATGTACCGACCGGATTGGTGACGCCGGGGTGCCTGGCGGAACCTTGATGACACGGGGGTCTCGTATGAGTAGGAGGGCCAAGAGGATTCGGATTCCTTGGAACCCACAAGCCCCAGAAATACCTTGCAGACGAATCGCGGACCTAGTTATCGCCTGAGGTAATGTGGCTCATACGCGAGGCGAAAGAGCCACTCGATTCCGTTCTCCTGTATCCATCCGCTAAATGGTCGTACCCAAGTAATATCTTAATAACAGTCTGAGTAACGTTCGGCTCCAAGTACTCTGGTGGTGGGTTCCACGTGCGCGGAGATGATATGGCGAGTTGTGTGGCAGCGAGAATCGACTGTAGTTCAGATCCGGACAGAATATTGCTGCCGATCTCGATGGTTTCCGGGCGCTCGGTCACGTCGCGAAGAGTGACGTTTGGTACTCGGAATATACAACACTCCTCTTGCACAGTACCACTATCCGTGAGGACACATCGCGCGTTTTTCTCAAGCTGAATGAAATCGAACAATCCCATCGGTTCAGAAATCACTACTCGGCTGGAAGTGTCTGCAACCTCAAAGCGCTGGAGCCTCTCGCGGGTGCGCGGGTGAAGACTCAATACTACTGGCTGCTCGTAAGATTCAGCTATTAGCGAAAGCGCCGACCAGAATTTGAGCAGTTTGTCAACTGTGTCAACGTTTTCGGCTCGGTGCAGTGTTGCCAGAAAAAACTCACCTTTACGCAGCCCGAAGCGTTGCACCACGTCACTCTGTTCGATCCGATCAGAGTAAGTTTGAAGCACCTCAAAAATCGGATTCCCGGTCACGAATATGCGATGCCGCTCTATGCCCTCGCGCACAAGGTTCTCCTTGCTTCGTTGGGTGTAGGGCATCAAAACAGTGCTACAGTGATCGATAACTCGACGATTTATTTCCTCGGGAACACGGTCGTCATAGCAGCGGTTACCCGCCTCCATGTGATAAACAGGAATCCCCATTCGCGCCGCGATGAGCGCCAAGAGACCCGTGTTTGTATCACCGAGAACAAGCACTCGGTCGGGCCGGACCTGTTCAAGCACCGCGTTACCACGGGCCATTATTTCCGCTATTTGTGCGGCGAACGGGTCGGCTTGAATGCCGAGGAGAAAATCAGGCTTGCGGACGCCGAGATCGTGAAAGAATATTTCGCTGAGTTTTGAATCATAGTTCTGACCTGTGTGGACTAGCACGTGGTCGCAGGATTTATCGAGTTGGCGGATAATTTGGCTGAGCCTGATGATTTCAGGGCGCGTACCGAGGAGTGTGGCGATTTTCATGCTGCCTCGCTCATTGCCTGGTCCGAAATACCGACGTAAGGTGCCAACAGATTCGTGAGTGTCAACGGGTCAACATTAGGATGGGCGGAGGAGTACTCGGTTTCCAGGGCAGGGTGAGACTCGACCGACTCACGCAGTTCGGGCAGCACGGGCAGAATTACATAGTAGCCGTCGCGTTCTATCGTTCGATGACACTCCTCCTCCGACACGAGGATCTCGTGCACCTTTTCGCCGGGCCGGATACCCGTGACGATGACTCGAATGTCGCGCTCAGCGATCATCACATCCGCCACATCGACGATCTTTGCTGCCGGCACCTTCGGAACGTAGATCTCTCCTTTTCTTCCAAATCGAAAGGCTGCAAAGATCGTGTCCACGGCTCGGTCCAACGGGAGGAGAAAACGTGTCATATCCATTGTAGTAATTGTGACTGGGCCCCCGGACTCGATCTGGCTAGCAAACAACGGTATCACAGACCCGCGTGAGGCAATAACGTTACCGTATCGAACGCACAAGAAGCGCGTGTCGGGGCAGCCCATATTCCCCTCGATAAGGATACGCTCCAGCAGCGCCTTCGTCATCCCGTAAACGTTTATGGGTTTGCACGCTTTGTCAGTAGAAACGCCTAGCACTGTTGAAATTGGGAGTCTATTCTGTCGAATGATGCGCACGATGTTTTGCGCTCCTAGGACGTTCGTGCTTACGGCCTCGCAAGGAAAATACTCGCAGGCGGGGACCTGCTTCATCGCTGCGGCGTGCACCACCACGTCCACGTCGGCCAGGGCCTCGGCCAATGAGTGCGGGTCCCGTACGTCACCTATACGGAACGAAAGCAACTGTCGGGAGCTCTTGTATATAACTTCGTCAGTCGCTACCTCCCTGCGCTGAAAATCCAGACGCATGTAATGCTGCTTCGTTTCATCCCGGGAGAAGACAATGATTCTAGCAGGCTTTCCCATCTCACCCGTCAGCAGTCGGCTAACAATTGCCTTGCCCAACGAGCCTGTTCCGCCGGTGATGAGGATACGCTTGTCTGTTAATGGCATGATGAAGTCCTCCAGTGAGAATATGCAGTGCTGTCGCTTACAAGCTCGTCCACCATCTGTTTCCAGCTTGGTGCCACAAAGCCGGTTGCTTTTCGGAAACGCGTGCTGTCTAGAGTGCGGTCTACCCTCACCCGATCACAGGGCTCAATGTCGACCGTGTGCCCGAAACCGTTCCGCAGGAGCACCAGCAGGTCGTATTTGGAGATCGGAGTGGCGGCCACTTGGTATAACCCGCGTAAGAAAGGCCATTTGGCGAGCACGCATTCAATCACATCGGCAAGCGCCAAAGTGGTCAGCCCGCTAAAGCGAGCTTCCGTATAACCCTGCACCGGGATGACGGTAGAAAGAAACCACTCGACAAGGCCGAACGTGTTCTGGAGCTCTCGACCAATGATCGATGTTCTCAGCGTCAGGGCCCTTCCCTGTGTTGGCTCTCCAAGCGCCTTTGTTCGGCCGTAGAGGTCTTCCGCATCGGTCGGATCGTCTTCTTTGTAATGTCCCTTTCGTCCCGAGAATACGCAGTCGGTACTGATGTGAACCAAACGGATTCCGCGCTCATCGCAAAATCTCGCTAGCCGATGGGGGAACACCGCATTCACACCGATGCTAGCGAGCGGATCCCTAGCCAGGGGAGACTGCTTGACGACCCCGATGCAATTGACAACAGCGGCTGGACAAGCCTCGGAGACTGCGCGTTCGATTGTTGCGAAATCGTCGGCTTCAACGCCTTCGATTGTGCGCTCCGCTGGAAACAACTCGGTGCGTTCCAGGTAGGGATTTCTGCACCGTAGCGTGAGCCAAACCTCAAATGCTGGGGAGAGACGCTGGGCCACTTTGTGGCCAAGCATTCCGCTCGCCCCTAGAATTAGGACCCGCATTCCACAACCTCGCCTTTCATGTTCATGGTCTGTCTGCACAGAACGTCTTTAGTTCGTGCCGATGATCCAACGTGGGCCACAATAGAAGAACTGCTTATTGCATGCCGAGAGCTTGCCTAAGGACAATGCGGAGAAATGCGAGCCCATCGACTGTGTAGCGGCGCCAGAGGCGTTTCGGCTCTTGGACAAGTCGAAACAGCCATTCGAAACCACAATTCCTGACCCATTCAGGTGCCTCGCTGGTCTGCCCACCCCAGATGTCGACGAGGCCCCCGATGCCGAAGGCGATAGGGACATTTAAGCGAGACCAATGCCTTCGAATAAAGAGTTCCTTCTTCGGAGTGGAAATGCCAATTAGAAGTATCTGTGCACCAGAATGCTCGATACTCTCCACGATGTGATCTTCGTCCTCTGTATTGAAATATCCGTGCTCATAACCGACTACCGTTACTGTGGGATGCAGAATCGGTAATCGCACGGCGGCGCTGGCGATGACCTCGGGGCGCGCTCCAAGAAGGAACACGCGCAACTTTTCGGGTCCGGGGTCTCGAAAAAGCGCTCGAATAAATGGTGACGTGTTCGTGTGGGGCACACGGCGCCTGAAAAGAAAACTCGCAGCTACGGCGGTCCAGACTCCGTCCGCGATAACCAAGTCGAATTTCTGAAGTGCTTCGCAAAGACATTGATCACGCGTCGCGATCACAACGATCGCAGCATTTACAGCGGCCACAGAGGTTCTGATACCGTTTTGGATGCGATCCCGCACCCAACGTGCCGCATCTTCCGCCGTTGTTACATCAATTGGGACGCTGGATATATGTACGCGCTTCATAAGATCCAATTCTCCATAGAACTACTTCTGCGAAACGGAATGGCTTTCTTTAGTTCTTAATCTCGATACACTTTCAAATGTTCCTACCTGCACGCGGTCAACAGAAGCCCCCCACACTTGCCAGATCATTGATCGTTAGGGCCGGTTTCCCGCGCAACGGCTGCGATGTAGTCCGCGACAAAGTCGCGGTAGGTGGAAAACAATAAGTCGCCGCCACGTCGTTTCGCCGCTCGTCCGAGTGCAACGCCCAATTCCTCCGGATTCCGAGTCTCTTTGGAGTGGCCAATCATCACCAGAGGTATAGGCAAGCAATCTTGATAGTCTCGGCACTGGTTAATCAAAGCTTCAATACAAGAACAGATCTCTCGGGCGGTGAGTTTGCAAAAGTCGAGTTTCCTTGGATATCGTTGCAAGAGCTGTCCCAGCCTCAATGCCAGTCTCTTGGGCCGTGCCTGCACCCTCTTGGCGTTGTTTATCGCCGTGCGCGTTTCACAATCTTCGCGAAGGAAGCTCACGCCTAGCCACAAGCGCCGAGGAGTCAGCATACGTAGATACCTGACTGACTCCGTGGCTATCGGAACTTCCAAAACCGTCGGCTGTGGTGCGGGCCGGTTAATATCATCCATTCGCGCGTACCAAGCGAGTACGTTGCTGAAGGCATTGCGGTAGTCGAAATCAGCAGCACCGTTGGAGCGATAGCCCCACTTGAAGACTGACGTGTCGGATCGAAGCCCGGCATCCCGTAACGCGGTAAGATACCGCGGCGAGGGCTGAGTATTCCATTGGCCTGCCCGAAACCCAATACATTTGTAGTCTGCGCAATATGGGCGCAACATCGTCTCAAGATTGTCTTTGCCGCGACGAAGCAGGGCTAGCATCTGGTCGTCTTCGAAATCGGTCAAGTTGTAGTGTTTGTAATCCAGGACCCAGCATGTGCCATGCCACCGAGCATTAATCCACTGTGGGTGAAGATGAAGCTGCACGTCGTGCCCGCGCTGCACAGCCTCCCGGAGTTGGTCTCTGATTAGGAGAGCCGGATCATACCCGATATGCTTCTTGAAGCCGGCATTTTCCGTCTTTTCGAACGCCCAGAGCTCTCCTACCTCTGCCATAATAGTCAGTTTCGCTGCGTGTTGTTCACAAACGCGAAGCAGCTTCGTCGTCGGCTCAATCATGTGCCGCCGCACATCTCCCCGTCCCCCTGCGGGAAGCTCGTGGTCACAGGTTATGATTAGATGAAACATAATAGAGGTCGCAGCGGGTCGGATGTGCTGTACCTAACTTGTGTGGCATGCTCGTTGTTCGTCGATACCCGGCTTCGGGAACTATAAGTTCACTTTCACAATCTGCTCATCAGGTAGTTGAATGTCGCTGCCCTAACTCCTTTCTTCTTTGTAAGAAGGCTTCGATAGATCTCCTGAATCTCCCCTGTTTCACTTTCTTCTGAGAAGCAGCGGACGACACGTTCGCGGGCGGAATCCCGCATAGATTCGAACTTCTCCGGAGGGCCCGTCATGACTTGCAGAATTGCATCTGCCAATGCGCTTTTGTCGCGGGGCGGCACAAGAATGCCAGATATACCGTCTTGGATGATATCTAGGGGTCCACCAGCATTGGTGGCTATCACTGGAACTCGCATCGCCATTGCCTCTAATACCACTCTTCCAAAGGGCTCCGGATTGGTGGAAGGCAGAACAAAGAGTGCGCACGCCGACAGGAGCGAGGGTATGTCCTCAACAAAACCGGTGAATATGACATCGGTTTTCAGTCCCAATTGATGCACCAACGTTTGGAGTGCGAACAGGTACGACTCATTCCCCGGATACGTGTCGCCTACGATCAATAGCTTCGTGGGTGGAAGCTGGTCCTTGATAAGCGAGTAGCTAGCAACTAGGACCTCCTGCCCTTTCCAGGAGTTGATTCTCCCTATACATACAATGAGCGCTTCTTTGTGTCGCGTATAGCGTTCTAATATGGTTTCTGGCCTTCGAATCGCGCGATCAAATTGTTCCACATCGAGACCGTTAAAAATGGTTACTATTGCCGTTCCACGTTTATCTAGCAGCTTCCCGAATTGGTTTCTGACAGCGGTGGAAACGCAGATGACGCACGAAGAAAACCGAACCAGCAGGCGAGAATAGGGCGCCCACAATCGAGGAAACTCGTTGAAAGTCTCGCGCACGTGCCAGACATGGGGCACGCCGCAGATGCTCGACGCGATCGCGGGAGTGAAAATCAGCGCGGTATTGGTGTGAACAACCGCAATCCTGTATTTCCTGATATGGTTGACGCACTTCCAAATGGAGCGCAACAGTGACGTTACGAAGCGAAAGAGACTTCGCCCCTTGACTGAGCCACGACGGACAACTGCGAGGTTGGGCTCAATAACGACCGTGGCACCATGAGCTTGCAGTAATGGAGCGAGGGGCCCCTCCGACGGAAGCAGTACGACGGCGTGATAGCACCGGCGGTCAAGGTGAGCTACGAGGTCTAGCAGGCTCTGGCTTGCCCCATACAGGTCTGCGGTCGGACTAGCGTAAAGGATGTTGCTGAGATTCGTTCTTGTGGCCGGTGTCATTCTTACCTCTCTCGGACCCATCATGCCAGGAGCAGACGCCTTGGCGCGCTGCTGGCGTAGTCGCGCAAAACGTCTCGGACTCAAGCGAGTCCGCTATCGCATGTTGGACGAGGCCAGCAATGGCCGAATACTGCGCTCTCCGTTGAACGGGCGTTGCTGCCCAAGGCAGTAACATAATGGCTGCGTGCCGAATTATCACAGGACTCCAACGGCAAGTCCGTATACTCAGAGCTGGCCAGGCGTTAACCTTAGCGATTCGAAAAGGCTGTCTTACCGCGTCTGAAGTTCAATCCAGACAGGAAGCGAGGCTGCCTGAACAATCGACGGCTAGTAAGAGAGCTGGCTCCACGCACATAGCCCACCGCGCGCCAGAGCAGGCACTTCCGATCCAAGCATGACTTCGGATTTCGCGCCAAACAAGCAAACACCAAGAGTGGAATGTTCACAAGTATGGCTTGGCCGATCCTCGCTATTGTGCGGGCAAGCATGTGTGCGCGACCAGAGTACTTGAGATCAAGAACGGCAAACTGATAGCCCGTTCTTGTCGATGTCCAGCGCAAGTAGGCTGGCGTCACCCGGCTACCGGGTATAATGTGATGGACTATGGCAGCGGGCGCTATTGAGACACTAATACCTGCCCCCCGCGCCCTCCTGACGAAATCAGTATCGGATCCGCCTGCAACCAATGAGGTGTCGAACAACCCGATCGAGTCGAAAACCTCACGTGCTACTAACATGTTGCCGCTAGACGGTATCCTCTTATCGCGGCAAATCCGAGCCGTACCGGTGTATAAATGTTCACCGAGAACGTTACGGGAAATCGGACCCAATTCCATTGGCTGCGATGCCGGCAGCTGCAGCAATGTGCTTCCACCGACTAATGTCGACTTCGTTAACGATGCGGCCGAAAGAAGTTCTCTCAGCCAATCCGGCTCTGCTAACTGATCGTCATCAAAGAACGCAAGCCACACCCCCCGAGCCTCCCTCACGCCTCGGTTGCGCGCTGGGACTATCCCTTCGATCTGCTCCTCCACGTAACTGACCGCCACCGGTGAATTGGCAGCGACTTCCGTAACGACTGCCCGAGTACTATCCGTCGAAGCGTTGTCAATGACAAGAATGTCATAAATAAATCGATTACTAGTCTCTTGTAGGATCACACTGCGCAGCGCATTTCGCAGGATCTCGGCTCTGTTATAAGTACAGAGCACAACAGTGACATCGGGAGAGAACATGAGTCAGCTACCTCCTGATAACAAGGTTTTGACGGTGAAACCCCAACTCGATCAGAGTCGCCATCGTGAGAAATGACAGGGGCAGTGATAGTAGCACTGCAGACTCCAACAATCCGTCGGCGGCGCAAAACGTGAGAAATGCCCCCGAGAAAGCAAACGCTGCATTCTGCGATTGTCTTAGATAAGTGAAAGACCGCGTGATTCCGAGGGCCAAAGCAAGTATGTATGCGGCAAATCCGACTAGCCCGAGGCTGAGCAGGCATTCAATATACGCAGAATGAGCCTCGGCCACCCCCCAGCCTTGCGTGTCGGAAATCTCCACGATATGGGCCTCGGTCCAGAAACCCTCATAACCGTATCCGAGGAGAGGATGGCGGCCGACAAAGTACAGGCACTGGTCCCAGACCTCGGTGCGACCGTTGAGCGAGTCGACACTCGTGTCATTTCTTCCGAGCATAGCGGCAGCCTTCACATCTGTGACGGGCGTATCGATTATGACGAGCGTCAACACGCAGCAAGCCGCACCAAGGCCAAGAGCTACGAAAAGTTTGTTCGGTTTGCGCCACACCGCGGCCGCATAGGTGGCGAGCGCGAGCATTGCGGCAGCGAACGCTGTTCTCGACGCAGTTAGGATCAGGAAGACGAGACCTAGCAGGGCGGACACTCGAAAGAAGACTCGTCTGTGCTTCTCTGTGTCCGCAGCTGCTACGCCGGAGAGTAGGAGAAGTGCACAGTTAATGCCTTCTTGGTTTGGGTGCTGTGTCCCTGCAAAGCGGTAACCGACCGTGAAGGGGTGAAATGTTCCGAAAACGAGCTGCGAAGAGACGCCAAGTATAAGAAAGAGAATGCTGCAACAGAAAGTCAGCAAGAGAATCTCGCGCATTGTGATGCGACGGACCACGGCCGCAGCAGCCAGACACAGTATCCCAAATGCTACTAACCTCCTAAACACCTGCGCAGGATCCTCTGCCCAAACGAGGCTAAGGGCTGTCCAGCCCGTGAAAAACAAGATGATGCGCCCTAATGACCCATTAATCCGAAGCACTCTTTCCCGATAACAGATGAGGATGCAAAGGGCGAAGATTCCCAGACACAAGACGATGGCGCGATGTGTCAGAGACCTTTCAGCGACTCCTGCTGCCAGTTCGCTTGCGGACGGAAGGAAATCCTCCGGTGCTTTCTCGGAATAGTTTAGGTGGTGCTGGGACAAGAAAAAGATGGTCGCAAGGAAGAGAAAAATAAACCAAGGAAGGCGTTCAATCCGAGGAGTTGGCATCCAGGACGGACGCCCTATTTCGCCTACCGGTCTCATTTCGTCACCTTTGCTCCGCCAGAGAACACACGCAAGGCGTATTCGGAGCGCAATTGCCCGCATTCAGGGTGTCAGCCTGACGGCTCTTGCAAGGGGCCGCAGAAGTTTCTTGCCTGGATACTTCGCTTGCCAAATTACAAACGCGAGGGAGCTCACACGCCGCGGAAGAGCGAGCAGAATGCGCCAAGCCACCCTGACCGACTTTGTCGGGAGGGAACTGATGAGTTGTGCCAGGTCCTCACCCAACGCGGACTGCGGCATCGAGCCAGTAAGTAGGTAGTATGCCAATATCTTCTCGCGATAGCTGATGGAAGCCCTAGGATCTAGCTCATTAGCTACCGTTTCACCGTAACGCGTGCGCAGAAACTCAACCTGGGTACCGACAGTCAACCAATAATCTTTCAGAGAGCTCTCCACGTTTTCCGGTGTCCGCCGAATCGCACCGAAACTGTTTTTACTGTGGAGGCGGTAAAGAGCCAGCGGCTCGGTAAGAGCGGCGATTGGCGTGATAATCGGCGCAGTTCGCTTGAGATATCCGTCAGAGCAGCGCACTAGCCTCGCCGGGATCGGAAACAGTTCCTCTGCTATTTCCCGTCTAAAGGTCAAGCCTGACGTTGGCGGTAGTCCATTCACTTCTCCTCCCGTCCTTAGAGCCTCGTCGGCGACCCAACCATTTGCCAGAGCGGAAGGCAGCTTTCCCCCAATCACCTTGCCATCCGCAGAAATTGGAATCACGGGATGGATAGCGCACCCGGACGAAACGGAGAGCCTAAGTATGGCGACGGACCTTTCGATCTTTGCGGCCACAAATTCATCGTCCGCATCCAATAAGCAAATAATTTGCCCCCGACTCAAATGATAGGCAGCGTTAAGTGCGGACGATTGGCCGCCGTTCTGTTGGAACACAGCCCGGATACGCGCGTCGCTCAAAGCGTAACGCTCAATTAGAGAGCGTGAGCCGTCGGTCGATCCATCATCACAAATGATAGCCTCCCAGTTATCGTACGTTTGAGCTATCAAGCCCTCGATCGCTCTCGGCAGAAACTCTTCGTAGTTGTGATTTGAAATCAGTACGGAAACTAGCGGTCGTGCAGGCAGAGGCGTTAAGGGTATGGGCTTAAACATGTCGTTTATGGGGCGTAAAGACAATCATAAGAGTTTATCAGCGCTCCCGCACGCCGGCGCTGATAGTTCCGTTGCTTCGGTCAGAGTCCAGCTGCCTTGGATCTTGTTCGAGATCCTTCCTGTGTAGGCCAGCGGGTGAAGATGTCGCCGATGCAAAACCAAATTGACCTGGACGCCAATAAACAGTTCTGCGCTTACAACCGCCATTGCCATCCCAAGCCCAGCGTAAGGACGGGCCAGTACCGATGCCAAACCTATGTTGATTAGCCCCGCCACAAGAATGATCCTGACGAAAATCCGATCCATCCCTAAGGGCAGCATCCATTGCGGTCCAACAGCAGTATTTAGGCCGATCAATGGCAGGAGAAACGACAGAACTCGCAACACTGGAACGGCAGGTAGGAAAGCCGCCCCCAACACAAGCCGCACCGCTAGAGGTGCGAATATGAATGTTATGGTACCCAATGCCACACCCTCGGCGCTGAGGATCACTGCGCCAAACCTCGCAAGCCGAGCGGCGCGGTTTCGATCGTGCTGGACGAGGTGGCTAACACGCGGGTATAGCGTTTGTGTGACCGGAGTGAAGAGCTGGAGTAGGGCTTTGATCATTTTCTCGGCGCCTGCGAAGTAGCCGACAAACTGCGGCGCGACGAAGAGACCCAGGATGAACGAATTCGCGACGGAATACAAGCTCACAGACGTTCGGAACAGGAACATGGTCCAGCCCATACTCAACGCTTCCCACGTGGCAGCCCAAGTGGGAAGCCGGAATGGAATGTTGCGGTAAGCGAGGCCGAGACCAACGAAGAATGAGAACGAGTATGCGCAGCCTTGCACAACGAGCACCAGCCAGTCGTCATCGGGTTTTCTAATGACGACAAAGATCGCGACCGTTGCCAAAGCCTTGGCGGTGATATCGAGGGCTGCCACGAGTCGTAGCCGCTCAAATCCCTGGAAGAACCACATAACATTGAACGCCTGCGGTAAAGCCCAAAAGATCCCAGCCCATAAAAGATCACGATGACTGCGGAAAATCGGAACTCGCGAACAAACCAGCCAAGCCACGATAAGCGATGCACCCGCTATCAGGCCCTTTGCGCCAAGCACTCCCGCGAAAATCTCTGTCAGCTTTTGGCGGTTGTCACGGTGACGCGCCACTTCGCGCGTAGCCGAGAGATTGAAGCCGTATTCCACTGCAAGGATGGTGAACGAACCAAAGGACTGTGCGAAGGCTACGAGGCCCCACCCCGCAACTCCTAGCACTCTTGCAAGATAGGGAATCGTGATGAGAGGTACGAAGTAACTCGCTATCTGGACCCCATAGAGGGAGAGGGCGTTCTGGAGCATCCTGTGGTTGAGTACATTGAAGAGTCGCTGTTTTGATGAATCGACCATAAAAGAACACGCGCAGCTTGTTACCTACACTGCACCTGGCCCTTTCACGCCCCCAGGAATTGTTAGCGCCAGTATCTTGAAATCGAGTCCCGACGACCACTGGTCGATGTACTGTACATCGAGTTGCATCCACTGGTCGAAGGAGATGGAACTGCGGCCGCTGACCTGCCAGAGACAGGTAACACCTGGCAAACGCTAAAGCGGCGGCGGTGCGTGTGTTTGTTCGATCCTGTATAGTCGCGAACTGGGAGGGGCCGTTGTAGGGCGAGACCCTTCTCGCTTTTAGGGACGTTAAATGCTCTGCATTTATTCCTGTGAAATCAATGAGGTACCTGCCGAAGGTTAAACTCCAGGTCTGAGCAGAGTACATGGGCCCTGTGAGACAAAGAGTCCACGCGCTAAAGACTAGAGCATCTTGTAAAGCCTCGCGGGGATCGGAAGAGATCTGTTGTGGAGCACGGTTCCCAACAGGTGAACGCCCGCCGCGTCTAGAGATTCCTTTGCCTTGCGCGCGGTCAGACGGCGCGTGCTATTGGCCTCGATGATGAGAATGGCAGCGTCGGCAACCTGAGCTAATAATTGGGCGTCTCCGCAGACGCTTGTTCCCGGAGCATCGATCAGCATGTACCCGAAAATTTCACGCAGTTGCGCGAGACGCTCCTTGAGCTGAACTGGCGGCAGGAGTACTCGGCTTTTGTCGGCTAGAATATTCGGTCCGGCCAGCCAAAGATTGGCGCCGATCTTCACACATTGCTCGCGTAGGGGGGCGGATGAACCAGAGAATGGAGTTGTCCCATCGACCCCAAACATAGCCGACAGGCGCGGCGAACGCACATTGGCGTCAACAAGGCAAACTGGTCGCGAACTGTTGGCGGCGAGTGTTCGACCCGCCATGGCGCAGACAGAGCTGCTGGCATTCTCACAGTCCACGCCGCAGAGAACGACCTGACGTGGGGCGCCTCCGTTAGCCGACAAGAATATGCGCTGGATGAGACGCAACACCTCCTCCCCGCGGATATTGCCGGCATGGCTGGAAAGAATGGGGACCACTTCCTTCGCGGCAACACGATCAGAAGAGGCTGACTCGGCATTATCCGTTGCACCTGAGTCAATCTCAAACTGCGTCATTAGTTCGAAGTTGCGGCTCATGGGAGCCTCCTTGCGCTGGCTGGAGGCGTCGCGTTCTCTGCAACTGGCACTGGCGGCGGCCGCGGAAGCCAAATCTTTTGTCCTGCCTCAATAAAGTCTGGGTCGGTCAGCTTCGGATTGAGCGCCTGGATTTGATGCAGGCGATGCATGTCGAAGCCTCCCAGGTATTGCACCGCGAGCTCTTCAAGCGTTTGATCGGGTTCAACTGTGATTGCAAATGGTGCGGTGTTCAGAACGGGTTTGGTACAGGTGGCTTCGCCGGTGTCTGGCGCGGGTGGCACAGGAAATGATGCTGGCAGAGCCTTCAGATTCAAGGAGCGGTCGTCGGTCATCGCGCTAGACTCGGGGGCGCGGAGTTTAGTGACCCCGAGTACGCCTAGCAACCAGAAGACCAACAGCACCGCAGCTGCTGGAAGCCAGAACTTCAGCAGTCGTTTGACCGGCTTCCGTTCTTCAAGTTCACTGGGCTGATCTGCTGCAGTGTTGCCGACGACTGCGACGGGCTCTCTTAACTGTGGAATCAGTTGCAGGTCGGAAATTACTTCAGACACCATGCTTTTGATCACCTGTTTGCTTTTCAGCGCGCAGCACAGTGACAGCGCGTTAAAGCACAGGTTGTTGATAGTCCGGGGAATGCCAAGGCTGGCCTCGGCAATCAGCGTGAGCGCATCGTTTGAGAACAGGGGCTCGCCTTCATAGCCCGCTTGTTTCAGCCGGTAGTCGATGTAGGCAAGGGTCTGTTCAGTCGAAAGCGGTTCAATGCGGCAGACCGTTGAAATGCGCTGGCGAAGTTGTACCAGAGAAGCCTGCATGAGCTTATCGGATAGCTGCGGCTGTCCCGAGAGGACGATTTGCATCAGCTTGCCCCGTGACGTTTCGAAGTTCGTGAGTAAGCGAACTCTTTCCAACACGGCATCCGACAGACTCTGCGCCTCATCGATCACGACCACAAATTTCCGGCCATTCCGATTCTCTTTCACCAGGGCCTCGGTCAGTTGCGCGTGCATCTCGGAGCTGGTCTGGGCGGGAGTGATGCCGATGTCGCGCAAAATGTAGCCGACGAATTCCCTTGGCTCGCAATCGGCATCAACATCGAACAGAAACACGGTGCGAGTGAATTCCCGAATGTCGTTAAGAAACCGAAACAACAGCGTTGTCTTCCCCATTCCTGGGGGCGCAATCATGGCAATAAAACCCCGGTTGCTAAGAAATCCGTACTTCAGCGATGCCAATGCCTCCAGATGCGTCGGGCTGGGGTAGAGACACCGTGAATTGGGGGTCATCCCGAACGGATCTTCACGAAATCCGAAGTATTGCAGAAACATAACGCTACTCTCCCCCCTTCGGCAGCGCGGCAAGTACCGGAGTGCCCAGGTAGCCGGCCAACTCGTCCGGCGTGCGGAACGTTGGATCCATAAAATCGAGTACGAACGCCGAGGAAAGACTGAAGGCTCCGGCCAGCAGCAACGTGAGGAGTGCAACGCTCAGCGGGGACCGCTTTGGAAGCGCGGGAACGACTGGTTGCTCCGCCAGAGAGACATTCAAGATGCCGCGCTGGTCAAGTGCATCGCTTATGCGCGCTTCTTCACGCTTTTGCACATATAACAGATAGTTTGTTTCTTGTGTCTTGGCGGCGCGCAGAAGGTTGCCTTGTACGATTTCATTTTGACTTAAGCGTTGAGCTTCTTCGTGGTACTTGGCGGCGATGGCAGCTGCTGTTGCTGCGCGCGCCTTCAAACCGTTGAGGTCAGCCTGAGCCTTGGTAAGCTCAGCCTGAACCCACTGATAATCGGGGTTCTGGTCAGTGGTTTCATCGCGAATTGGTTTGCTTTCTTCCGCACTGATGGCACTCTTTGCATCTGCGATCTGCTGATCGACCTCCTGAACCAATCGATAGGTGGGCTCGTACTTGGTCAGGAGTTCGGTTCTCTTGAGCTCCAGATTTAGCAGAGTCGATTTCAACTGTTCAAGGAGCAGTGGGTTGTCGGAGTTACGCACTACAGTCGTCATTCTTGGCTTGATGGACTTGAGTTGAGCCTGGAGAGCACTGACACGTTGTTCGGTCTCAAGCAAAGTCGTCTGGGCTTGGCGTGCTGTGGAGTCGAAAGCGGCGGCTTGCTGCAGTGCGGAGTCGCGTTCAAGGTCGGCAGAGACGACACCGGTTCCCTTGGTGAAGTCCGTCAACTTTTCTTGCGCCTGATCCAATCCCTGCTGGTATTGTGCCGTTTGTTGGTCGAAGAACTTGAACTCGCCGGATGGACGATGCACTTCCAGGTGCTTTTCCATGTATGCTGCAGCCAGTGCTTTAAGCACCTTCGCCGCCATCTCCGGATCGCGGGCTTTATAGCGCACCGAAATCACATTGGTCTTGCGCAGCGGTTCGATCGTTAAATCTTTGCCTAATCTGCGCACTGTTTTCGCTACCCGTTCCGCACTACCACTGTCTGCGGAAGAACCAGTTTGTCCGTCCAGCCCCGTGGCTAGAACAACCTTGCGCAACAGATCATCACTATTGAGCAATTCAACTTCGGAGTTGAGATCTTCCTCGCTCACTTGGTCGCTGCTGAACTGGACGGGTGCGTTGGCGGACGGGGTCACCATTGCATCCGTGCGCTGCCGCAGAGCCAGAATCTTCATCTGAGCTTCATACTTTGGAATCCACAGGCCGGACACAGCCACCGCGATCACCACTAGGACGAATGCAATCAGCATTGGCCAACGCTGGCGAAATAGTACAGCGATGATGTCGCGCAAGGTTGGCAACGGTCGACGAGTGTATCGATCGATTGCTAGGTCGTCGGCTCTAAGTGCCAGTTCGTCAGTTCTCATGTTGCACCTTGCCTTAATAAATCGCTGGGTTATAGTACGCGCCCATGCTTGATGTCGGAATGTAGCGACGGAAATGCGAGAACGCGCTTTGCGGTACGTACAGCATGTCCCCGGGTCGCAGATAAACGTCTTCGGACAGATTGCGCGAAGCGAGCAGCTTCTTGACATTGATGAGCTTCGTTTCAAACATCCCATTTGACGCTGGACGAAACAACACCACCTGCGAATGCTTAGCGTCTTCGTTAAAGCCTCCTGCGATCGCTACCGCCTCGGTGACGGTGAGCGGACCCCGGAGGTCATACTTGCCCGGCTTGGTCACTTGGCCAGCAGCGATAAAGTAGGGCTTGTCGAAGTCCTTGAGGGCGACTGTAATGACTGGGTCGTGCAGCATCTTTGCGTAAAGAGTCTTTAAAGTCTCCGTCAGCTCCGGTACGGTCTGGCCCTCGACTAGAATCGAGCCAACCCCCTTCAAGGTCACATATCCATCCGGCTGCACCGCAACTGTCTGGTTGAATTCGGGAGACAGGGCAAAGTCCAAATCGAAACTGTCGCCTTTTCGCAGCCGATACCGAGGACTCCGCTCCTGAAACCCCGGCGCGGCATCCTTCGAGGCGGTAACAATCGAAGGCGAATTAGTCCCCGTCGTGGCGGGAATTGCAGAGTCTTGGGCGATCGCTGTGATTGCAACCGTCGCGACAAGTCCGACTAGTGCGATGATCGGATATTTCATTTCGAACCTCACTTCTCCAGCTTTCCAGTGCAATTGAGCAGTTCCAGCTGCCTTAAGACTCCTGGGGTTTGTGAAACCGAACTTCCTTATCCGGGCACCTGCTTTTGAGGGCCCGTCTTGGTTTGCAGGACGCAGTAGGGTCATCGGAATTCACATAATGAGTCGCTGCGTCCCACATCTCACATCCCCTTCATCGCGAATACCGCGGTATGCAGCAGGATCGCCAGATCCATAAAGAAGTTCCGGTGCCGGATGTAATAGAGATCGTACTGAATGTTTTCGTGGATTAAGAACGAACGGTCGGCGCTTAGCTGCCAGAGACCCGTTAATCCAGGGATCACCTGCAGCCTCTGCCGGTGACGGGCGTTGTAGCGTTCCACGATGAATGGCATTTCTGGACGAGGGCCGACCAGCGACATATCACCTTTCAGAACATTGATAAGCTGTGGCAACTCATCGAGGCTGGTGCGGCGGAGCCAGCGGCCGAAGCGCGTGACCCGGGGGTCATCGGCACCGAAGGGGTGGAGACCATATTGGGGCACATCCACACGCATTGAGCGGAATTTGTAAAAATCGAACCGCTTACCATTCCGACCCACACGCTCTTGGCGGAAGAACGCCGGACCTTTCGAATCCAAGCGTATAAGGAGGGCAAGAACCGCCCATAGCGGCAACGTGAGAACAAGCAGGACGAGCGCGGCACCAAAATCGAAGATGCGCTTGCCGGTTTCATACATCCGGTCGCGTACGGGCAGGCCCAGGGAAGCGATAAGGACTCCGTCGATGTCTACATAGTCTGTCAATGTTTCTGAACTGTAAGAGAGCTGGGGAACAAAGGCGACGTTGGCACCCGCCGCCAAGGCTTCGCCCGCAATTTCCCTGAAACGTTTCTTCGATAACGAAGGGATTCCGATCAGTACCAGGCTGACGCCCCACTCCCGGATCAAGCTGCTGGACAGCGGGCCGGCTATGACTCGAGCTGATCGCTCGTGCTTGTAGCCGTCACCGTAGACTCTGTTGCCGGCGAGTTTCTCATTGTCGTCAACAATGGCGACAGGGTTCAGGCCTAGTTTGGGCGAGCGGACAATCGCGGAAAAGACGCGCCGACCCGTAAGTCCTGCGCCATATACCAACGCGTTCCGCAAACCGTAGCCACGGCTGTGCAGATTCCGGATCAGCACAAACACAACCTGCTTTTCAACGATTACGAGGAGCGGAACGAAGACGACCGCCAACACAACTACCCAGCGCGAGAAAAGCTCCGATAAGAAAAACGTAACCAGAAAAACCACGGCAAAAGCTTGCACGGTCACCCGCAGAATGCGTTCGGTCTCGCGGATGCGCAGAAGGCTGTTGGCTCGTTTATAGGCTCCGTCGTGATCCAGCATCAACACAAACAGCACCGCGAAACTGAACGCGGCCAGGAGTCCGACGCTGGCAGAATAGTGAAGTTGTCTACCGATCTGCAGGAGTTCATACGTCGCATACGCCAACACCGTCGCCGCCACGACGGCAGCCAGGTCGGCCATTCGCTCGATGAGCGCGGTGACTATAGCAAACCGCTCATTGCTCCTCGGTATCGCTGATGCCGGTAAGGCATAGGACCTTTCGAGGGGTACAGCCGAGTCTATTAGTTTGACCGAACCCATATTGTATTTCTCGTGCTCACCGCTTCGCAGTGGCATCTAATGGCTTGTGTGAAGGGCTGTCCCGCTTTCCTTAGCAGGCGATTCTTACGGCTGGCGCATTAGCAGGCTCAATATCGTCGGCGTCTACTTCCACAGCAACGCTCCGCATGATCGCGTCCAGCGAGAGGACCACGCGGAGGTCGTTCTTCTTGCGGACCAAGACTCCCTCCACGCCGGCCATCACCCCAGCCTTGATTCGCACTCTTTCGCCCACGGTCAGGTAGGGGTGCGGCTCGATCTTGTGCATTTGCAAACCAAGACGTATGGCTTCGATTTCAGGATCGGGAAGGGGCCAGGGTTCCCGTCCAGAGCCCACGATCGACAGCACCCCCGGCACGCTCACGACGGTGGCCCGCGCTTCCCGTGCGATGCGGACGAAAACGTAGGTGGGGAACAGCGGCAAATCCAGAACGACCGGGCGGCTCTTCTTCCATCGCCGTGTCGTCCGATAGAGCGGCAGGAAGGTCTCGATCTGGCGTTGCGCCAGCATTTCGGACACGTGTTTCTCGTGGCGGGGAGTGGTGTAAAGCGCAAACCACCGCGCCATGGTGTTCACACCAGCGCAGAATGCGCCGTAGCTCTCTACGCTCGGCGTTCTCTCGGCAATTTCAAGCAAAGCTTCGCCGTCCTTACTCGGTAAGGCCCTTTTCCACAGCCTCTTCGAGGGAAAAATTGCTTATCGAAGAGGCGAATCTAACATTCCGCGCCTGCCCAACCCGGGGCTTCCACAACTTACCCTGAAGTCTCCAGGCGCGAAAGAACCGATGCCGATGCTTCAGGGTAAAACTGCACTGAAGCGGCGAAACCTGCTTTGCTGGTGCCCGCGCCCTGGGAGCCGTGAGGCTCGACGCGAAGCACTACACCTTCACCAGCCAGTGACATACCGAATCCGGGCTCATCCAGTTTAGGGAGCAAAATGTCCAGTTGGATAAGTGTCCCGACCGTTGGTAATTTATCCGCTAGGATGTAGACCCCGGAAGTGTTGATGTCACGAGTTACGCCCTGGCTGCTTTGCGGCTTCCCCTCCTGGGGCCCCCACAAGAAAAACACCGGAGCGCTCAACCGGTAGCGTTTGGCTTTCCGCAGTTCTATGACACTGTGCATGGGGTCATCGCTTTCAATCCCTCCGCAACCGGTCAACAATTAAACAGGATTAAAAAATCCCAATGTACGCGCCGTGGAAGATGCTCACAAGAAACAGAATGGCCCGGAGCGGTCCTTCTCTCCTGCGTCGCGCCACGCCAGAGACAGTGGTATTGGCTTGAATTCGTGCGGCGGCTTCTTTGGCGGACCATTGGCCAGGGCAAGGAATAGAGATGTTTTGCTTCTTCGGGTTAGAGCCTTTCTTCTCTATTGACTCCGCGTTGCCATGACTTCCCATCTAATATTGATGAGCTAGAAATGCTCATAGATTACGTATTCCAAGCAAACGTATTCTCTTCGATTTGAGTTGTAACTCTGAATCATCGGATCGCTGCAACCGTCAATGTTCATGCGGGTGCGAACGTGGCGAAGACGGGCGTACCGCTGTCAAGCTTGATCGCTAATGCCGCCTATGGTTGACGGAAAGCGATCTGACGCGGCGCCTATTCGGAGGCATGCTGCGGCAGATAGAGGCTTTGCCGCTGCCAGCCGGGTAGGCTCGGCAGGAAGGCGAAACCAATCTGGACGACGGAGGGGAGTTGAGGGAGGGGGTCTGAGAGATCGCTTCGAAATGGGGCAAATCATGGCTTTTTGTTCCCAGCAAAGGCCCTGCCGGGCACGCTCGGGTCTTTGGGATGGAAACGGGTGCGAAAACGGGCTCGGCAGGCGCAGCTGGATGTATATTGGTTCGGAGTCGTGAATTCAAAATAGAAATTCCGGTTCAAAGCAATGGCAAACCGCAGCGTTGCTGAAGAGCGAAACTCCGCACAGCATACTACGGTAGCAGTGCCCGTCTCCTCAGCCGTCGATGGAGAAATGACGCGCACGGTGCGCGTTATAGGGCTGGTCATGGCTTGTCTGGTGGCGGGCGCCATACTCGCCGGCATCTGGAAGGCGAGCGCTGGCCTGCATTCGGGCAGAGCGGCGCTGGTGGGCGGCCTGTTTCTGACCGAGGTAACCCTGGCCGGTATCCTGATCCTTCTCGGCAGCATTGTCGAGGGATTTGGTTATGGGCTCTCTCTGGGGACCCGCTGGCCATATACCCAAAATATCCTGGTGTTGATGATCCGGGGGGATCCCGAGGCGGCGCATCGGTTGGTAGCCACTTTGGTGGGCCTCATTGCGCTAGCCCTGGTCGTTCTCGCGCCGAGTTCGGCGACTATTAACGGTTTGGCGCTGGTGATCATCGCCGCCCTGTTCGGTATAGGAACCCTCCATGTTCTCTCCGGTCGGATACCGGCCTTTGTGCATGGCATCCATGGACTCCTCGCCTATGGGGTCTTTCTCAGTTATCTCACCGGCCTTGCTCTCCCCGGCATTCAATTTTGGTCTTATCTCAAATTCATGGCAGCCCTCCATGCGCTTTTGCTGGCGGTGTTCCTGGGGGGCATGACCACCGGGCAACGCGGTTTCGGTCAGCCCATTGGGGCTTTTTATAGACCGCAGCGACTTGCCCATTGGACTGTGGCGGCCCATATCCTCGCCGCCCTGACCATCGTGGCTACCTTGGGCTGGCTCATGCCGGCCTATCCCGTGGCCTTTTATCTGGCCGTGGCACAGGTCGCGGTGGGATTCCTGCTTTTCCATGCCGTAAATCTCAAGCCGAAAAATCCGGGGACCATCGTGGCATTTCACCAATCTATGGTGCTTCTTATTACTGTAGCCATCGTCGTCTCATTACCATGATGATGGGCCAGCGGGAAAACCAGGCTGTCTTCAGTCATTTCCGCTTAAACGCGTTTTGGCCAATAAGAATGGCCCATTCTGACCATTCCGCCGTTTGTCTCCCCAGCAACGCGCTAAGAGGACACTACCCGAAGGCAAAGATCCGCCCCCAACGAAGACGGCAAGGTGTATAATCTTGCACACCCGGGAACGCAACCTGGCAATCCCCGTTTACTGCATCTGCAGGGCCCGTAGCACCGAAGGCGATTAGCGGGACGTCTAGACGATGACCCCGAAGCAAAGTGATATTTCCGTTCTTATCGCAACCCGGAACTTAATGGCGCAAGAGTTGCTTATGCAGGCGCTGAACCGGCAGGCGCACCTTCACGTGGTCGCCAGCGCCACGGGTGCGCAGGAGGCCCTCGAAGCGGCGCAGTCGGCACACGTGGATGTCGCCCTGATCACTGCGACCTTGGCAGACGGTCCGCTGAGCGGCTTTGGGCTGTTGCGGGAGATTCGTGAGTGTGCTCCGCAGGTGAAGTCGGTGATTCTGTTCGAAAGCCCTGAACGCAATCAAGTCGTGGACGCATTTCGGACGGGCGCAAAGGGCGTCTTTTGCCTTTCAAAGTCTAGCTTCAAGCTACTATGCCGGTGCGTGGAGCAGGTCCACGCGGGGCAGATCTGGGGAAATTGCGCCGAACTTTCGGAGGTGATTGAGGCGTTTTCCCAACTTGCGCCGATTCGCGTAGTGAACGCAGGCGGAATGCGGTTGCTGACCAAGCGAGAAGAAGAGGTCGTCCGTCTCGTGGCAGAGGGCATGCAAAACCGGGAGATCGCCAAGGAACTGAACCTAAGCGAGCATACGATCAAGAACTACTTGTTTCATATATTCGATAAGCTTGGCGTCTCGTCGCGCGTCGAACTCGTCCTCTGTGCGGTCAGCAATGCCACGGGCGTTCAGTCCAGTGCCGACCAGAGCGACAGACAGGTGAAGAAACCGGTAGGCCGTGTCAAGATTCCCGGCCAGGTATCGGCAATCATGGATCAGGTTTCCGAGGCCTAAGTTTCCCCAACCGCAAGACAAGAATCGAAAAGACAAATGCGCCGTCTCAGACTCCCGTGTGTTTCGAACTGCAATTCTGGAATCCTTCCGAATCTGCAGTCACTGTTGTAGCCTCTTCGAAGTTGGACCTAAGCTGACCCAGGCCTTCAGTGCTCAAGAAGTTCCCAATAGCCTTCACTATGGAGCGAAAGGCTTGCGGTCTATTGCAGCTAGTACGTTGAGCCCCCAAAACAGGCACTCTGGCTGGAGTGCCATACAGTTTGCACTTCCCTCACTTTAACTCACCCAATTTTTCGGTTTTGCCTTTGATCGCTGCTGCCAGCGCGGAGAGCAGCAGTTTTTTTACGACGTTTTACTGCTGCTCAGCCCCCAGAGATCCCTCACTTTAGCCCTCACAGAGGGGACTACGGAGTGCGTTTTTCAGTATTTTTAAGTACTCCCGAGAATTGCTAAGTCCGTTAAAGTATTGATTCTAAACACTTTAGGAAACTGCTGCTCTATCCATCTGAGCTGCAGGGCCACTTTAGAATGAACAACTTTGATGCGCGCTCAATTTTCTTCCCCACAATACCTCAGCGAAAGCAAAATGGAGCCAATTCCCACTGCAGAATGCATTGAGACATATGGAGCCGAAAGTGAGGGCGAAAAGACCACGATATCAACAGGGTAGCATCAAGCGTGTGGCAAGTGAGCAGGGTCATGCGTGCAGGGCCGTGCTTCAGGCCTGTCGCTGATTCGGGTTTCCGTGAAGCCGGCCTCGGCGCAAGGCTCTGCGCTTGATGAGCAGAAAGAATACCGGAACAAGAATCAGGACGTGAATGGTGGATGTAATCATTCCCCCGACGATGGGAGCAGCAATGGGCTTCATTACGTCTGAACCGATGCCGGTCTCCCAAAGTATTGGCGTAAGGCTCAGAATCACCGCCGTTACGGTCATCAGCTTGGGCCGTAACCGCTGCACCGCGCCATCGGTCACCGCCTGCAGCAAACCGGCTTCCGTCATTGGCGCATCCTGCGCTAGGCGGTTCTGAAATGCTTCATCCAGATAAACCACCATCACCACGCCCGTCTCCACAGCAATACCGAAGAGCGCGATATAGCCTACCCAAACTGCGACGCTGAAGTTATAGCCGAGCGCCCATTGCAGCAGCAGCCCTCCCGACATGGCGTAGAAAGTGGGAAAGATGAGCACGGCCGCCTCGGCGGCAGATTTGAAGACGAGATAGAGCAGGAGGAAGATTACGAAAAAGACAATGGGCAGGATGATCTTGAGGCGCTGCTTGGCACGCATTTCGAATTCATATTCTCCCGCCCAGCGCCACGTGTAACCCACCGGCAGCGCCAGTTTCTGGTTCATCAAAGTCTGCGCGCGACTCACAAAGCCGCCGTAATTGTGTGTGTTCAGGTTGAGATAAACGTAGCCGGTCAAAGACCCATCTTCGTCACGGATCATGGCTGGGCCGCGCGAGTAGTAGACACGTGCAACTTCGCCGATTGGAATTTGTTCGCCGGTCGGAGTGGGAATGAGCGCCTGCGATAAAGCTTCAGGATGGTCGCGGAAACTGCGCTGATAGCGCACTGCGATCGGGAAACGCTCGCGGCCTTCCACGTTCTGTGCAATGTCTGCTCCGCCGATCTCCGATGTGATGACCTGCTGCACGTCAGCCACCGTGAGGCCGTAGCGCGCGGCTTGGGGCCGGTTTACCTCAACGTTCAAATAGAATCCCTGCGCAACGCGCTCGGCGAAGACCGAGTTGGTTTCCGGCATACCGGCCAGAATTTGTTGCATGCGCGCTCCAATATCCTCGATGTGCGCCAAGTCTGGGCCTTGAATCTTGATCCCCACCGCGGTCTTGATTCCGGTCAATTCCATGTCGAGCCGGTTCTCGACCGGCATGGTCCACGTATTCGTGAGGCCCGGAAATTGCAGCTTCTCGTCCATGTCGTGGATCAGCTTCTCGTAGGTCATGCCGGGGCGCCACTGATCGCGTGGTTTGAGCATGATGGTGGTGTCGTACATATCGAGAGGCGCATTGTCCGTGGCGCTGTCTGAGCGGCCCACTGTACCGAACACCGTTGCAACTTCAGGAAATGAGCGGATGATGCGGTCCTGCTGCTGCATCAGCGAGACTGCCTGCGTGATGGAAATCCCCGGCAGCGCGCTCGGCATATAAAGAGCGGAGCCCTCATACAGCGCTGGCATGAACTGACTTCCAAGGCGGAAGTAAAGAGGGATCGTCGCGCCAAGGAAGGCCAGATTCAGCGCGATGACCAGCTTCCAGTGTTTCAGGCTCCAGCGCAGCACGGGAAGGTAGATGCCTTGCGTTACGCGGGCAGCAGGGTTCTTCGACTCGGGGCGCAGCTTGCCGCGCAGGCAGAGCGGCATGAGAGCCGGAACCAGCGTGATGGAAAGCAACGATGAAAAGATGAGAGAAAGCGTCTTGGTCCAGGCCAGCGGGCGGAACATGCGGCCTTCCTGCGCTTCCAACAGGAACACCGGCAAAAACGAAACCACGATGATAATCAGCGAATAAAAGAGGGCCGGGCCAACCTGCTGCGCCGCGGTGACGAGAATCCGGCGCCTCTCGGGCTCGTCCGGAACGTCCGCGCGCTCGGCCAGACGGCGGTACCCGTTCTCCACCATCACAATTGCAGCGTCGATGAGCACCCCGACAGCCAGCGCCAATCCGCCCAGCGACATGATGTTCGAGCTGACGTGCAGATAGTACATGGGGATGAATGCAGCCAGCACGGCAATCGGGAGGGTGAGAATGGGGACGAGCGCGGAACGGAAGTGGAACAAGAAAGCAATGCTGACGAAGCTGACAATGATGGCCTCGGCGATCAGGTCCCGCTTCAGAGTGTGAATGGACTGCTTGATAAGCCAGGAGCGATCGTAGCCGGTCACGATCTCAACACCGGCCGGCAGCGAGGGCGCAATTTCCTTCAGCTTGGCTTTTACGCCGTCAATCACATTGAGAGCATTCAAGCCGTCGCGCATCACCACGATGCCGCCCACGGTTTCTCCCTGGCCCTGCCAGTCGGCCGCGCCGCGCCGCTCGTCGGGCCCAAACGACACCGTGCCAAGGTCCCGCACCAGCACAGGCGTGCCGTTCTTCGCCGCAACTGGAACGTTTTCCAGATCCGAGAGCGAGCGAAGATAGCCGACGCCGCGAATCATGTACTCGGCGCCGCTCATTTCCAGCACGTCCCCACCCACCTCATTCGTGCTCTGCCTGACCTTGTCGATCACGGTGGCCGCGGATATTCCGTAGGAGAAAAGCTTGTTGGGGTCGAGGTTCACCTGGTACTGGCGCACGAATCCGCCGATGCTGGCTACCTCTGCCACGCCGGGCACGGTTTCGAGCTGATAGCGCAGATACCAGTCCTGCAGCGCGCGCAAATCCGCCAGGCTCCTGGTGTGACGACGGTCCAAAACTGCGTACTCAAACACCCAGGCCGCCCCGGTGGCATCCGGGCCAATGGCAGGATGTACATCCGCGGGCAGCCGCCCGGCAATCTGTTGCAGGTATTCGGTCACGCGCGATCGCGCCCAGTAGAGGTCGGTGCCATCCTGAAAGACGACGAAGACATAGGAGTCGCCGAACATGGTTTGGGCGCGTACGTTCTTTACGTGCGGCGCTGCGAGCAGAGCGGTCACAATCGGGTATGTCACCTGGTCTTCAATAACATTCGGCGGTTCACCGGCCCACTGCGTGTGAATGATCACCTGCACGTCGCTGATGTCGGGCAGTGCGTCCAGCGGTACCCGCTGCAGACACCAGATACCCGCGACCACCAGCAGAATAGCCCCCGTGAAAACCAGGAAGGGATTGCGTGCGCACCAGGCAATGATGCGTGAAATCATCACATGCCTCCCGTCGCAGTCACGCTTAACTGCTTTGTGCCCACTGTCTGGCCGCCGCGCTGCGCGGTCACCGTCACCTGCCAGGTACCACCCGTCGAGAGTTGCAACCAGCCTTCATACAGTCCGTTGCCTTTGTCGGTAAGTGTTGCCGCGTCGCGCTCCGCCGCCATTCCCATGGCGGGCATCGCCGGCAGAAAGAAGACAGCCGTGACTTCTGCGCCTTGGAGCGGCCTTCCGTCAGAGCCGGTCAACGTAACGCGCACCGTGTTTGCCCCTTTACGCGGTGGAGACGGTTCTGAACTGAAGTCGATCTTCACTTGCGCAGCGGGCGCTGCACCCGTGGTTGCAGGCTGCGGCGCCGCAGGCGCAAAGGCTCCCGCGGCCGCCTGAAGCTGCGCTTCGGAGTCCACAAGGAAATTGGCGGAGCTCACCACTTTCTCGCCGACCTTCAACCCGCTCAGAACAACCACGGAGACGTCGAGCTGCGGCCCGGTTTCAATCGTTCGCGGCTCCAGATTGCCGTTCCCGTGATCGACAAACGCGATGGCCCGCGTTCCCGTCTGCAGAACCGCGGATGCCGGTATCACCATCTGCCGGCCCAGCCGTACCGCAATCGCAACATTCACGTACATCCCCGGCTTCAGAATCACGCCGGGGTTGCTGAAGGCAAGGCGTACGCGCACGGTGCGCGTTGTCATATCCACCTGCGGCAGAATCTGATCGATCCGGCCATTGAAGTGGCGCCCCGGATAGGCATCCACCGTCACCTGCGCCGGGTCGCCCGGTCGCAGTTTGCCAACGTCGTTTTGAAATACATTGGCGTAAACCCACACCGTGGAGAGATCGGCAATCTTATACAGCTTTGTCTCCGGTTGCACATACTCGTTCGGCAAGGCGTCGCGCTCAATGATGTAGCCCGAAGCCGGTGACTCGACAGCGATGTTGCGCTGCACTTTGCCGGTTTGTTCCAGCTCTGCGATTGCCTGTGCCGGGACGCCGAATTGCTGCATCCGCTCCTCGGCGGCCTTCAGCAGCCAGCCGTCGTCCTGCGCCCCCATGCCATGCGCATCGTGCGAGAATGCGCTCTTGTTTTGGCGAGCCAGCAAATACTCCTGCTCGCTGCTTACAATGTCCGGGCTATACATTGTGAAAAGCCGCTGTCCCTTGCGCACATACTGGTAGGTCGCATTCGCTGTGACGTCCTGAATCCAGCCGGGGAAACGGGTTTGCACATACGAGAGCCGCTCTTCATCGATGTCGACATTTCCCGGAACGCTCAAATTGTCGCTCACATCCTTCATGTCCACCGTCGCTGAAACGATTCCAATCTCCTGCATTCGCTGCGGTGACAACTGGAGCGGCGCAAGGCTTGGATCGGCATTGGGCGCCCCACCTTGTGCAGGTGGGGGCTGCGAGTTCATCTCCGGCCCGCGCGCCACGACCGGGTCCTGCGCAGTTGTCTGCGGAGCTGCGTGGTCGCGGCGCAGGAGCACATACCCCAGAGCGATCGCAAGCAAAACGCAAACGCCAATGGCCGCCGCCAACAAAATCTGATAGCCGCGTGTCTTCACGGTTTCACCTCCGTTGCATGAGTGTCTGACTGATCGAGAGAAGTGCCTGTTGCGAGTTCGAGATCCGCCAGGCGCGTATCGAAGTCGGCCACCGCTTGAAGCCAGGCCTGATCGATATTGATGACTGTCATCTGGCTGTCGAGCAGATCGAGAAGGTCCGTCTTGTCGTTCTCATACGCAATCACGCTCGACTGGAGCGTGGCCTCGGCCTGGGGACGGAGTTGGTCGTGATACATGTGCGCCAGCTTCTGCGCAGCTTCTGCCTCAATCAGCGCTTCCTCGATTTGCCCGAACGCGCCATTGCGCATTGCAGCCAGTTCGGCATCCTGCTCGGTTGCTTGCACCGCGGCCTCTCGAATCTCCGCATCGTGCTTGCGATGATTCAGCCACGGAAGATTCATGGAGCCCTCGATCATGTAGGCGTTGCGTGCAAAAGCACCCGGCTGCTGGATCATGTATCCCGCTGAGACGGTGAAGTCAGGCACAAAAGCCTTGCTCGCCAGCTCCTGCTCTTTGTGGCTGCGCTCGGCCGCCTGCTGTGCCGCGAGCAGATCGGGGCGTGAGCGCAGAGCCAGGTCGTCCAAACTCCGTGCCTGTGGCAGTGTGGCCAGAACTGAATATTCTCCGCGGACGTTGAGCGGCGCACCGGGATCGCGCCCAAGCAGCGTGTTGAGACGCGCGCGCGCCAGGTCGGCGTCCTGATCGAACCGAATCATGTGTTCGGCTAACTGCGTCAGCGCAACCTGCGCCTTCAGAATGTCCTGTTGCGGCACCTTTCCATTTGTGTATTTGATTCGCGCCTCTTCAATGGCCTGGCGTGCAATGGCCAGATGTTGATCGTGGATCTGCATCTCATCGTCGGCGAGTAACAGGTCGTCGAAGGCCTTGTGCGCGCGTACTCTCACATCCAGGCGGACTTGCTCCAGATCGGCCTTCGCCTCATCCACGCTGGACTCGGCAACGCTGGTGCGCAGGCCACGCTTTCCCCGGCCAGGAAAGGTCTGGCTGATGCTGAACATGTTCTGGGCCTGGTTGTAGTTCCACGGCTGATTGAGCGGGACTCCCCAACCGCGATACATGGCCATGGGATCGTCGAGCGCGCCAGCGACGGGGACATGCGCTTCGGCGATGGCAACTCGCCGGGCAGCAACTGCAATCTCGGGGTTTGCTGCAAGGGCAAGCCGCTCGACTTCTTCAAGTGTCAGGGCTGGGGCGGATGACTCGGCTGGGTGGTGGTCGTCGAGCAATGCGGCCAGGTTCGTCAGGCCATCGCTGCCCGCAGGCGTCTCAGCGCGGGAAACGCCGCTCGAGCCGATGGCCGTCAGAACGCAAAATGCAGCAACAAGAAATTTCATCATTCCCTCCAAGGAGATTCGGTGCAGAGACCGGCTGTGCGCTCGCGATCCGCATGGGCGTGCAAAGACACACCTGAGCCCGGATTCAGCCTCTAATGGAAGGAGTTTTAGATTCGGAGTGCGAAGGCGCCGGCCGGCGGGAATTTCGGCGGCGGCGTTGCGGCCGTGTTCCTATACCCGGAACCATGAGCCACTGGCGATTGCACACCAGCCTGATGCGGCGCCAGAGCGAGTTTCCGCAGATGCTCAGTGGTGAACTGGGGCGCCGGCGTCACGGCAGGGTTCTTCCCTTGGACTTGGCAGCATGAATTGCCTGCGCCCACGCCGGGCGAGTCACATCCTTGCGCCATGCCGCGGCAGCAATCGGGCTGGCCCCCATGCTGCGCACTTAACAGACATGCCGATACCGGCATCGTGGCCCAGAAGGCCACAACCGCCAGCATCATCAACGCGCCTTTTCTGACCCAAGACATCGTCTATCGATCCCTAGCCTTAAGTGTAAGCATCCGCCGTCGGGCACCTCGTCGCGGTGATTTAGATCACAACCGTGACAATCGCAGATTGCAAGTGCCTGGAGACAACCTATCAGATTCCCTTGAATTCTGTGCTGTAATCGCGAGTCGCCGGTTGGCGAACATGGAGCCCACCGCTTGGGGTCTGCGAGGACAAGATCGAGCGCGGTAATCGTCAAGACAGCTTCAGCGCATTTCCATGATACGGCGAAACCCGAATCGACAAGGGATATGGTGGTTGCGGCAAATAATTCTGCTCATTCCAGAGGAATTCCAGTTAATACTTAAGAGGAACTGTCTGGAGGTCGCTCCGATGATGAAGTCTCGTTGCTCGCGCAGAGAGTTTCTTGGCGTTGCAGGACTGGCAGCTGGGGCCGCCATTGCGCAGCCTGCTCTGGCGTCAATCATCCCAACGCCATCAAGCCGCGTAGCCATTGGGATTTGTTCCGAGTACGACCGGCAGGTTTCTAACGTACTTTCCGCCATGTTCGACCAACTCGGCGGGCTTGACAAGCTTGTTCGGGGCAAGACGGTGGCCATCAAGTTGAACATGACCGGCGGGCCGGGCGCGAAGCTGAACAACATGCCCAACCAGATGACCCATTGGGTTCATCCACAAGTCATCGGGTCATTAATCTCGCTGCTCGGCAGTGCCGGAGCGCAGCGAATCCGCCTGCTTGAAAGCTCCCCGAACAGCGGCAAGCCACTTGAGGAGTTCATGCTTTCCGCGGGCTGGCAGCCCAGAGATTTTTCGAGCGCAGCGACGCATGTCGAGTTTGAAAACACGAACTTCCTCGGCAGCGGAAAGACTTATGCCCGATTCATGGTTCCGGGCGGCGGTTTGATGTATGCGGGCTACGATCTGAATCACTCCTATCACGATGCGGACGTCTTTGTTTCGCTGGCCAAGCTGAAGGAGCACCGCACGGCTGGCGTTACGCTGTCGATGAAGAACTGGTTCGGCATCACGCCGTGCACCATCTACAGCCGAGAGGCACCGGAGGACGAACCGAGCATCATTCCGATGGGATACCGTGAGCCGATGCATTCCGGATCGCGCGTGCCGCCCAAGAGTGCCCCGCAGCCGGTGGCTGAATCAAGTGACCCGGGCTTTCGTGTTCCGCGCGTTACCGCCGACTTAGTGGCGGCCAGACCCATTCACCTGGCGGTGATTGACGGAATCTACACCATGACAGGCGGTGAGTTGCCCAACCAGAAGCGCAACTGGATCCATCGGCCGGTTCACCCCGGGGTGTTGATTGCAGGCATGAATTGCGTCTCGACGGATGCCGTAGCTACGGCAGTCATGGGACTGGACCCCATGGCTGATCGCGGTGCTCCTCCCTTTGAAACCTGCGACAGCACGTTGCGGCTAGCTGAGCACCTGGGCGTAGGCACACGCGACCTGACGCGGATCGAGGTTGTGGGCACCCCGATTGCCAAAGCGCGGTACCGGTTTCCAACGCTCACGCAGTTGACGACGTAGTGCGCGACCCCGGGCCAGTCAGCTGAAGAGCGCGTCGTCCCATGACTGCGGTTCGTCCCACATCGGTGTGGGTTCAAAGTATCCCGTTCCTGGCTTGAGATGACGCTTGAGCTCGTCATCGTTCAGCGCAATTCCGAGGCCGGGTGTGTCAGGCACGCGGATATAACCTTTGTTGACGATCGGCTTTTCCACCCCTGTGACGAGGTCCTGCCAGAAGGGCACGTCGAGCGAATGGTTCTCCAGCGCTAGAAAGTTGCGCGTGGCCGCCGCACAGTGCACGGACGCCATGCAGGCGACCGGCGTTCCTGCAAAATGCATGGCCATGGGTACTCCATACTTGAACGCCATATCGCCGATGTGGTGGGTTTGCAGAATTCCGCCGGAGGTGGCGAGATCGGGATGAATCTTGTCCACAGCGTGCTCTCTGCATAGGGTCTCGAAGTCCTCAACCCTGTAAATGTCCTCGCCTGTGAGCGTCGGCGTTGGGCTCTCCTGCGTAATCTCTTTGAGCAGGTCCGTGTAGTACCACGGAATCACATCCTCCATCCACTCCAGATTGAATTTCTCATATGCCTTTCCGAGCCGGATGACCGATTTGACGCCGATGTGGCCCAGGTGATCCATCGAGAGTGGCATATCGTATCCAATGTTCTCGCGAACCGCAGCCACGTATTCGCAGAGCCGGTCAATGCCCTTGTCGGTCACCTCCGCCCCGATGAACAGGTTCGGTTGTACGCGCTCTTCCCAGTTGCTCAGTCCTGAAGGCCGCATCACCGTGCCGGGTATCCCATCGAGCACGTTGATGCCCAGGTCCATCTTCATCCAGGTCAGGCCCGTTGCCTTGCGCTCTTTGGCCCGGCGGCCATATTCGGCCGGATCCATCGATTCCGTCGTGTCTGCATAAATGCGAATCTCGTCGCGCCATTTGCCGCCGAGCATCTGATACACAGGAATGTTGTAGACTTTGCCTGCAATGTCCCAAAGCGCCATCTCCACGGCGCATACTCCGCCCGCCTGGCGCGCATTGCCGCCAAATTGCGCGATCTTTTGGAACAAATAGTCGATGCGCAGAGGATTCTCGCCAAGCAGTCGGCTCTTGAGCACCATCGCATACTGCGGTCCCGCAATGTCGCGCACCTCGCCTAGGCCGTAGACGCCTTGATTGGTATCAATGCGGATGAGCACGCACGGGCTTGGTCCCGGCTTGACGACGACGGCATAACGCATATCTGCGATCTTCAGGCTCGACGGGCTCGAGGCGAGGTTCACGTTCTTGATCTCTGGCTGGGCGGCCGCCGTGCGCGCAATGGCGCCGCCGGCAAGTAAGCTGACTGACGATTTGAGCATGCTGCGGCGGTCGAAGTGGAATCGGTTGGCGTTAGACATTTCAGGCAATTCCTTCCCTGGTGGCGGTTTTAACGATCCATCTTACTCCTGCATTTCCTGCTCGGCCCCAGGGTTCAACCTCCGGCTGCCACGACACCGCGCATCGGTTTGTGGAAGAATGCAATACCGTACAAGATGTCTGATTAAAACCCGCGAGGATCTTTCATGATGAAATCTATGCTTTCCCGTCGGAATCTGATCAAGGCCCTGGGAGCCGCCGGCTTCGTGCCGCTGCTGCAACCATGGGCAGCAAAAGCGCAGGATGCGTCAAAACCCTGGTGGCTTGGCAACGGAATGCCGCAGGAGAGCGCGGCAACTCCAAAGATTGCCTGCGCGATCGACATGAGCAATGGCGTGACAGACGAGGTCATTCGCAGCGTGGTGCAGATTGGTGTCTGTCACGTCCTGTCGGGGGGGCCGGCGATACCGTGGACCGTGAGCCAGCTGCAGCCGATCGTCGACAAACTCAAGGCCGGCGGCATTGCGCTGGGGAACCTGATGATTGCCGGGTTTCCCAACGTCGTCTATGGCCGGCCCGGGCGCGATGAAGAGATCGACAAAATCCGGCAGTCGATCGAGGCTGCCGGCCAAGTCGGTGTGCCTGTAGTGGAATACAACTTCTACGCACACCGCGCCATGGAGGGCTATTTCGAAGAGGCCGGGCGGGGCGGCGCGGGTTTAACCGGTGTTGATTATGACCGCGCCAGGGATCTTCTGCCGCTCGCCGAGGAAGGTGCGCACACGCTCGGCGAAATGTGGGCCAACATTACGTATTTCCTCAAGGCCGTCATTCCCGTTGCTGAAAAAGCGAATGTGCGTCTCGCACTTCACCCCAACGATCCGCCCTTTCCGCTCAGCCGTGGATCGCAGCAGATCATGGCTACAGTCGAAGGCTGGAAGCACCTCATCGAAATCGTCGACAGCCCGGCGAATGGAATCACCTTCGATTGCGGCGTGACGATGGAGATGGGCGAGGACCCGGTTGAGGTATGCCGCTACTTCGGCAGCCGTGATCGCATCAACCACATGCACTATCGCAATCCGCACGTAACCGTGCCTTACCTGAAATACGATGAAGGCTTCATCGACGAGGGCGACGTAAACATGTTTGCGGTGATGCGGGAACTGATAAAAATGAACTATTCGCGTGAGATTTATCCCGAGCACCCACGCGCCATCGACTACGACCGGCAGCGCGGCCCCATTCGCGGATATCCCGGCGGCGGAGGCTACGCCGGCGATCTTTACGACATCGCCTATGCGAAGGCGATGCTGCAGGCGGCGCTGATCGTCGAGCGCACCAAGTGAGCGTGCGTTGCGCTCTCTAGGGCTCCGGCGGGCCAGCATTCTGGTGCTCCGGCTTCGGCTGCCTGGCTTTTGCAAGCAGAGCATCGAACTCACTGCGCGGCATCTTCAACTTATCGGGATGCGCGTCGATCCACTTTGCGAATGCATCGTACTTCGCCGGCGTCCATCCCCCTTCGAATTGCGCGCCGTTCTTGCCCTCGCGATTCAACTCGAAGTTATAGTCGTCGGTGAGCGCGGTAAACTCCGCCGCGCTGATGGCATCTTCGGCCACTATCGCCGGAATAAAGAGAACTCCCTCCGGTTTGGCCAGTACCAGGTCGCCGGGCAGCACGATGGCTCTTCCGATGCGAAGCGGTACATTGATCCCGGTCAACTCCATATCGGCCCAGGCAGAAGGGTCGTATCCGCGATAGAACCCGTTGAAATCTGGGATTTCCCGGTTCTCCTCCTGGTCTCGGATGCCTCCATCGAACACGAAACCCGTATGTGTATGTGTGGCCACTGCATTGCCCAGATTTGATCCGATCAGCGTTCCCTCGATGATTTTGCCGAAGCCGTCCGCAACGTAAACATCTCCGGTCTGCAATTCATTGATCGGCCAGCTATTGGTCCCGCTCACTCGCCCTTCGGCTTTGCCTTCGGCCACAATCGCCCTTTGCATGTCAGGCCGGGTAGGCATGTATTGCGCGGTAAGTGCGCGACCGGCGAACGGCTTGTCGATATGCAGCGCCTGCCAGCCGCTCTCAAATTGGTTACGGTAGCCGTGTTCGCGCAAGTATTCCCATACGTCTTCAATGGTCATATCCAGTGCTCGCTTCAGCAGAGCATCAGGCAGCTTTGGCCGCCCATCAGGAAAACGATCGCCCTTCCACTCCGAGGTGTAGAAAAGAATCTGATCGTGCGTCATCTTCACCTGGGCGCGCGAAGGCAGCGCTACCAAAAGGGCGCCAATCGCCGCAGCCATTCCAATCACTTTTTTCATGGGAATATCCTTCCTTGGGCGCTGTGTCCCTCAGACGTATCATCAACGCATTAACCCTGGCTTTTATCTCGCGAGCCCGCATGCACAACTGCAATCAAGGAGCACAGCAATTGTAGAACCATGTGACCACCGCCGACAGGCACTACGTGGCAGGCTGCCGGCAGTGAAGCAACGACGACCGACGCACCCGCTGTATTGATGCCATTCGGAGCGCCAGCCATCGGTCGGCACTCCGATAGGCGTGAAATCTGATCATCAAATACTCTTCTAAAAATGCCTGATTGACTGGCTCACAGTTGTGGCTTCGTCAGGATTGTGTGTCCGCTCGCCGGTGTGCTCGACGTGGCTCTCCAGCGAACGGCTGACGAGATCGCGTGAGCCGAGGCCGACCGCCAAAGCGAGGGTAAGTACGATGCCGCCGAACAGAATTCCAAACGCCAGCTCGACGATATTTCCGCCTACCTGCAAATGGTCGAGCACCATGGCCGCCGTCAGAACAAGAACAAGCCACTTCACGCCCAGAGAAAGAACTCTTGCGTATTGCAGCTGGGCGTTGACCGCGCTGATCAGGACCGAGCGGGCAAGAAATCTCGCGACCACAACGCCTGCAATCAGCAGCAGGGCGGCGCCGACGGCGTGAGTCAAATACGGCAACAACGAGATGGGCAACGGAGCGCCCGTCGCATACGACGTATCGAATGCCGAAACACCGATGACAAGACCGAGCAACACGCAGATCCAGAATGAGGCGCGGGCGACAATCTCGGTAGGTGAGCTGGTGGGGGCCCACTCAGTGCCGCTCTTTCGGGCCACGCGAAGATCGAACTTCGCCCACGTGAGGCACCGGCGCAATACCCAGGAAAGCAGCATGCCTGCCAAGGCAAATACCAGCAGCGCGACAAAGAAAGCAAGAATCCCGGGCAGCACGGCGATGAGCAGAGTGAGCACACGGTAAAGTGACTGGTGCAGAGCTTCAGACATGTGATGCCAGATCGACACGTCCTCGCTATACAGCGGTGATGCGGTGATGCTTTGAGTTGCCTGTTGCATCGTGTTATCAGCCAGGTTTTGCATTAGATTCCCTCCTCACCGACACGCCGGATTGACGCTTAGCCTTTGGCGTGAAGGGTGATTACGAGTTGAACCGGTCTGGCCAGCGCCAGCGCGCGACCAGATATGGTTTGTCCGCTTCGAACGCTGCGGCAACTGCTTCAATGTGCCGCTCTGCTGGGGTCCCGGCCCCCATTACGTTGATATGGCCGGCAACCCATGCCAAGTACAGTGGGATCAGTGCTCCCAAAAGATGACCGCGATTGATCGTGCGGAGCCGGTAAGCGATAAGAAAGTCATAAACAATCCGCGCCCAAAGACCGTCGGGCATACGAAAGGCGACGGGATCAAGCATCGAGCAGCGTTTAAGTGAAAGCAGGGAATTGGGCGGCAGGACAAGCGACCAGATCTCCTGCAGATTCGCGTTGGCCAGTTGAAATGCCGCAACCATGCGCGCAACATCCGCGGTGCCGTCGCCCGGTTCAACTTCAACAGTCGGACGGCGTATCGCCGGCGGTCTGCGAGGCCGTTGCCAAAGAGCCGCTTTCGCCTCGATATCTGCAAAGAGCGATCCGGTCACCAGGGCGAGAATTGAGTTAAGGTCGGGATCGGAGGGTTGGGGCATTGCGCGCGAACCCACATCAACCTCATCTGCTGCGAAGCCCGCGACAACTGCTTCGTTCACCGGCCACACAAGAGCCTCGGCCTGGTTGGCCGCAGAAACTCGTTCGGCAGTGCCGGCAAGCCGCTCTGCCATCCTGGGCGACATGCCAAGATCAATCGACAACGGGAATCGGACACGCGAAGCAAAGAGCGCACGCGTCAGCGGGTACAGGATGGCCGAGTTGATCAGACTGGCATGCGAGGGCAGCGAGTAATGCGGAACTGCCAGGTCGATCGATGCTCTTAAGACGGCATCGGCAAGGCTGCGAAGCGCAAGAGGGCTGAGCGAATCGGCTTCGGGGCCGAGAATCAGAATTGCCTGCGCTCCATGCTCGCGACCGTACTGCGCTGCATTCAAGAAGTCGACCGGCTTAATGGACCATGCCGCAGTTGACTGCGGTGTTGCGACGATTCGCAGACTCGACTGAGCACCTGCAGGCAATTCGTTCTGCGTTGCTACGATTAAGCTCTCGTGAGAAAATGCGGACGCCAGGTTGGCCAGAACTCCTCTGAAGTGTTCCGGAGCCATGGCCGTGACAAGCACGAGCAGATCGGCCGCTGTCTTGTCAGCGGCCAGGGTGCTGTCAGGAATTGGATTCACCGTTGCCATCGTTCTCCGGAAAAAGCCGCAAGAAACTGAATTTTCTCCTCAGCAGAAATTCCTCGCTGCAGAACCCTATAAAGCCAGAATGCTATTGAGCGGAATCCGGACCCATGAAGGCCGGTTATCCAACTCGTACAGCAATTCGTACAAAGCCTTTTCAAGCAGGTAAGCGTCGAGCAGAATCTGGGCTTCCGTTGGCGGCGGCAACAGGTCTGGACTCGCCGCGATGCCCTCGCGGTATGACGAAAGGAACTGAGAGGTCGCGGAATCTTGCCAAAGCTGCGCCCAACCTGTGAGCGTGGCGCGATCGATCGAATGTTCCTCGCCTCCCCCACCTGCAGCACAGCGATCGACTGCGGCAAATGCGACGTAAGCGAACGAGCGCATCATGCCAACAACGTCCTTCAATGGCGACTGTTTTCTTCGTCGTTCTTCAATCGGCCGCGCGGGCTCGCCTTCGAAGTCGATGAGGACGAAATCTCCCTTTGGATTCTTCTCCGCGTTAGAGCCGTTGTTTGTGGCCGCAATCCGCAATGTCTGGCCCAAATGATAGTCGCCGTGAATCCGGATACGCTGCCCGGCTGTCGCGACTGTTTGAATCGACCGTGCCCGCTGAATGAGCTCGGGCCGGCGCGATAAGAGCAAGCCCGCCTGATCGCAGGTCGCGTCATCCAGCTTGGGAAGCTTGAATTTAAGAGCTTCGAAGGCTGACTTTATTTGTAACTCGATGCGTTCCGCGTCGTGGGCAAGCTCTGCGCCTGTGAGAGGCTCGGGAATGAACGCTGCGACAGACGAACTGCTCGAAAGCGCCAAATGAAGCTCGGCGGTGCGTGTACCCAGGAGTGCTGCCGCTTCAAGCGTGGATCGAATTGGATCCAGAGATTCCGGAATCGGTTCGCGCTCGCTCAGCCAACCGGGAGCGATTGAACGCTTAGGAGCCACGCGCTGCGCCGCGCCGGGAAGCCAACCGGTAAGTTCGTCAAGATACCACTGCCATCCATCACTTTGGTTGGCAACCAACCCTTGGAGCAGGGCCACGGTTGTTTTCGCTGCACTGCCCGAACTGATGGAGATTTCGCCGAGGAAGGTTGGAATTCTGTTGAAGTGTGCAACTTCCGTCAGAAAACGGCCAACTTCGACATCGGGATTCTCCTCCGGCTGCAGTCGCCGATAGATTTTGAGAAACAGTTGACTGCCGTAAATGATGGACGTGTTCGACTGCTCGGCGGAGCCGACGCGAGAGAGCAGCCGCTGAGCGGCCAGCACGGATGGAAATGCACTGGAAGCACGCGCATTCAGCCAGCCACCCGCAGGCCACGATTCACCGGCAGAAGGAGACTCGCGCGGCTGCAATCTTGACGCTCCGGCTGACTGGACGGTCGGGACGTCGGTCCGTGGCGGCGTTGCCGTGTCGCCGGGCTGAGCGCTGAGCGGAGCCGGTGCGACAGCGGCTCCGGCGGCGACAGCTTGCGCTTCGTCATCAATCGACGACGGCTGAATGAACCCACTTTCATCCGCTTCTGTCGACTTTCCGCTTTCGGAAATTGGCAGGGTCGCGTCGCTCGCAATCAAGCTCAAGAGTTCATGGTGAAACTCCTCGCTGACAGTCGCATCATGCAGAATTGCGGACCCCGCACTGGTCGTCAGTTTGGCAATGATGCTCTCGGGCTGCCCCTGCACGATTTCGTCGAGAGCCGCGCCCGTACTTACCGCGAGGGGGATCTGATAGACATCCGGCAAACCGTCGAAATACGTTACGTCAAAGAAGAAAAGTGCGCTTGGAACGGCCACCGGCTCTGATGCGACATTTGTTGAATGACCTGCCGGCTTCGCATCTGACGAAAGTTCCACCCAGTTGCGGACACGCACAGATTCGATCTTGTGCGTCTTGGCGCCAAACCATCGCTTGCGCGGCAACCAGTCAAGGAGCGCCGGCTCCAGAATTGCGGCGCCTCCGCCGGCGATGAACTGCGCCCAGTCATTCGCGAAGACCGGTTGAACAGCCGTGTCTGCCGCCTGGACAGGCTCTTGGCTTTCCACTTCAACATCGGAAGGCATCTCGTCGGCCGCAGTGGCGGCCTGCAGTTCAAGCCAGATAAACGAGTACGGAGCCAGGGTGAGCGAGTACGGTTCGCGCGTGACGGCGGGGAACCTGACGTAGCCCAGCATCTCGACTGGTTCGTAACCCGCATAGTTTGCGAGGTCGAGCGTAACTGGCTGGGCAAATCGGCTGAGATTGGCGACGCAGAGCACCGTTTCACAGAAACCGTCCCTCTGGTCGAGTTCGCGAAGGTAAGCAAGGATTTTGCGGTTCGATGGATTCAGGAACGTGAGTGTTCCGCGACCAAATACCTGAAAGAGTTTTCGCAGCGCAATCATGTTGCGCGTCCAATGCAGAAGGCTCGACTGATCGCTGAGTTGTGCCTCCACATTCACGACCTGGTAGCCGTAAATGGGGTCCATCACCACCGGTAAATACAGCCGCGCGGGATCGCATTTGGAAAAGCCCGCATTTCGATCCGAAGTCCATTGCATTGGCGTGCGAACGCTATTGCGGTCGCCGAGATAAATATTGTCGCCCATCCCAATCTCATCACCGTAATAGAGAATCGGCGTGCCGGGAAAGCTGAGCAGCAGCGAGTTCAACAGTTCGGTACGGCGGCGATTGTTGTCGACGAGCGGAGCCAGCCTGCGCCGGATACCGACGTTGATGCGCATGCGGGGATCGGCCGAATAGGCGAAATACATATAGTCGCGCTCGTCATCGGTGACCATCTCAAGCGTCAGCTCGTCGTGATTGCGCAGGAAGAGTCCCCACTGGCAATTGTCGGGAATTGGCGGTGTCTGCGCCATGATGTCGGTGATCGGGAGCCGGTCTTCCTGGCGAAGCGCCATGTAGATGCGCGGCATCAGCGGAAAATGGAACGCCATGTGGCACTCGTCGCCATCGCCAAAGTATGGGCGTACGTCCGCCGGCCACTGATTGGCTTCCGCAAGAATCAGACGATTCGCGTAGTCGGCATCGATCGCTGCACGCAGAGTCTTTACGACGGCATGGGTTTCAGGCAGATTTTCGCATGAGGTTCCATCCCGCTCGCAAAGGTACGGGATCGCGTCCATGCGTAGCCCGTCGACCCCCATATCAAACCAAAAACGAATCGCCTTCAGCACCTCTTCCAGCACCAGCGGGTTGTCGTAGTTGAGGTCCGGTTGGTGCGAAAAGAAACGATGCCAGTAGTAGGCCTTCGCAGTTTCGTCCCATGTCCAGTTCGATTTCTCCGTGTCAGTAAAGATGATGCGCGCGTCCTTATATCTGTCGTCGCGATCTGACCAGACATACATATTGCGTTCCGCCGAACCTGGAGGGGCATGACGCGCGGCTTTGAACCATGGATGTTGATCGCTGGTGTGATTTACCACCAATTCGATCATCACCTGCAGGCCGCGGTGATGAGCAGCGTCGAGGAACGCCTTGAAATCGTTCAGCGTTCCATACGAGGGGTTCACGTCGGTGTAATTGGCGATGTCGTATCCATCGTCGCGCAATGGAGACGGGAAGAATGGCAAGAGCCAGATGCAGGTGATTCCCAGGTCCTTCAAATAATCGAGACGCGACAGAAGTCCCGGGAAATCACCGATGCCATCGTTATTCGAATCCGCAAACGCGCGAACGTGGAGTTCATAGATAATCGCATCCTTGTACCAAAGGGGATCTGTTGTGCTTGCGATCTTCTTCACGCTTTCGTTCTCCCCAAGCCTCGGTGTTGGTGCGCCGTCATTGCATTCGGCTCACACGAAAGATGTGCGCCGGTTGAGCGCCCGGCCGCAGCGCCACATAATTACAGGCACGCCAGGTGTACTGGACGCCGTTCAGCAGGTCGTCGACCAGAAAGCTTTCACTCGCGGAACAGCCGATCTTGTCGAGATCGAGATTCGTCCAGCCGGTTTGCTCGTTGAAGGAATCGAGATTCACCACGACTAGAATCGTGTTATCGAAGCCGGGTGTCGTCTTCGAATAGCAAATCAACTGCGGGTTGTCGATCGGGTGGAAGTGCAGCGACGTGTTCGATTGGAGCGCGCGATTCGCATGACGGATCCGATTAAGACTGGTAATGAGCGGCACAAGCGAGTGCGGCGCGTTCCGGCTGCGCTGCCGGATTTCGTATTTCTCGCTGTCGAGATACTCCTCTGACTCGGTTTTGCCCGCCTGCGGCCCGGCCGGAGCATTTTCTCCAAGCTCGTACGCAGGGCCATAGATGCCATAGCTCGAACTAAGGGTCGCGGCAAGAATCAGCCGATGCATAAACGCCGCGCGCCCGCCTTCCTGCAGCGTTTTGTGCAGTATGTCCGGCGTATTCGGCCAGAAGTTCGGTTGAAAGAACTCGCTCACCGGGGGCCGTGTGAGCTCTTCCAGGTAGCTTTGCAACTCGAACTTCGAGTTGCGCCACGTAAAGTATGTGTACGATTGCGTGAAGCCCCGCTTGGCCAAGCCGTACATCACGTGCGGCCGCGTGAATGCTTCGGCGAGGAAAATCGTGTCGGGATAGCGCGTTCGCAAGGCGCTCAGGCACCACTCCCAAAAGGGCAGCGGCTTGGTGTGCGGATTGTCGACGCGAAACACGCGCACGCCACGCTGAATCCAGGATTCGAACACTGAATAGAGCTCGTCCCAAAGGGCGCGCCAGTCAGACGATTCAAAATTCAACGGATAGATATCCTGATATTTCTTGGGAGGATTTTCAGCATATTGAATCGATCCGTCAGGGCGCATAACGAACCAATCAGGATGTTCCGTGACCCATGGATGATCGGGCGAACACTGGAATGCAATGTCCAGAGCGATCTCGACGTCCTGCGATCTCGCCGCAGCAATGAGGTTGTCGAAATCAGCGAACGTGCCCAGCTGCGGGTGAATTGATTTGTGGCCACCCAGATCTCCAGCAGCCTGTGCGCCCAATGCCGAGCTCGCGATGGCTGCCCTGTCGCCGATCGCCCACGGACTCCCCGGTGCATTTGGCGGAGCATAGGTCGTGTTATTTGGTCCTTTGCGGAACGAGCGTCCTATGGGATGGATCGGCGGCAGATAAACGATGTCAAACCCCATGGCGGAAATCTCGGGCAATTGCCTTTCGACATCACGGAATGTCCCGTGCTGGCCCGGAATTGGCGATGCTGATCGAGGAAAGAGCTCATACCACGAGGAAAATCGTGCGCGCTCCCGATCCACCCAAACCGGCAATTCGATCTCGTATCGTGTAGCGTTTGTCAGGTCGGGATAATTGCTCATTAACTGCAAAACTTCTTCGTCGCATGGATCGTCGTAGTTCGATCGATTCTCATCCGCCAGACTTGCGAAACTCCGTGCTATCTCGCGCAGCCGTTTCGCATCATTCGCTCGCGCCCGCTGCGCGGCTGCGTCGACCAGCGCAGCTCCGGAGCGAAGCGCAAGCCCAACATCCTGTGCGCTGGAACTGGAGCCAACGTTGAGTCCCGCATCCGGACCTGGAATTGTACCCAGTGTTGTGCCGGCAATTTCAGAATCCTTTTGCGCGGCGATCCGCTTCCTCAGTACGCCGGCCCAGGTAGTGAAGTGATCGACCCAACCGAGAAGGGTGAAGCGCCAGGCGCCGAGTTTGTCGACATAGAACGCTCCACTCCAGAGATCGTTGCCCGTTGCGCGCATGGGCACAAACGACCAACGGCGATCACTCGAATGACGATAAAGCAGCCGGGCGGCCAATTCATCCTTGCCGTCAGCAAAGATTGCCGCGGTGACGACAACTTCATCACCCGCAACCCGGCAGATGGGATGACGACCTGCATCGATCTGAGGGCTAACGTCTTCGATAACAACGCGCCTGTGACCGTTAGGGGGCTTCAATAGCATGCGTGTCCTCAGCCCAGAGCACCACTGCCATTGATTGGCCGATGGAAGGCTTAAGTTGGCCGCACATCGAACGCCAGGGGGTCGCCAATTGAGCAGCAGTATCTGTAAAGATGCGCGAAAACGGGGTCGGGTTTCTTCAGGCCGCGCACCGATGCTGCCTTAAATACAACATCTTCTGAGGTTTCGCGCAAGGCAATCCAGGAACACCACATGAACTTTGGCTCGGCGCCACAAATGCCGTCGCCGTCCAGTTTCTGCATTGTTCCAGCGGCCAGCACCACCGCTGCCCCTCATTTCGTCGTGAGGCGATTCCCAATGAATTCGGGGCCGGCCCAAAAATGCGTGAATCGACCAACCCACCAGGGCAAATCGGCATCTTCTCATTTGCCGCAATTCTGCCGCAGATTCAAAACAACATCTACCTGGAGTCGCGCCGTCGAGGTCAACCAAGATCGGTCCGTTTACAAATGCCATAGGCGAGGAATCGCGCCACCATGTCAGGAACTCTCATTCTCTCAGTAGGTATAGATCCGCTGACTCTGTACGCTCGTGAGGCAGTCTTACGGTCCGCTGGGTACATTGTTGTTTCAGCGATGTCTATCAAAGAAGCGTTTCATCTGTTTCTAGATGGAGATTTCGATCTCATGGTCCTGTGCCATACCCTTCCCGTGAGGGACCGTGAACGCCTGACCTGCTTGATCCGGGCGTCGGGATCCCGAATTCCAGTAGCATGCATTTCTGGAACGCCGGGAGAACAAACCGCCTTTTCGGATGCGACCCTTGAAGAGAATTCAGTCGAATTCCTTGCGGGCGTCAGGCGCCTGCTGGCCAGGCGATTCGAAGTAGTCTCGATCGGGTCATGGAACCCTCCGGTGAGCGGCTCGCGGTTGCCGCGGCAAGCGCTCCTCGCGCACGGAGGTCTGAAAATGAGGTGCTCCAAAGCGATGTGCACGATTACTTCGGAGGCAGGGAAGCCAGCTAAAAGATCGCTAGGACCTAGAGAAGCCCAAGGCGGCGGTACTCCTCGTGCACCGATTGATAGCACTCGCAAGCTGCATGGGTAAGGCCATCGCGGTTCTTGATGGTTACACTTCCGCGCGAATAGGTGATAAGCCCGGATTTGTGTAAGATGCCTGCCGCGATGGAAACCGAGCTGCGACGGGTGCCTGGCATCATCGCCAGAAATTCGTGAGTGATGAAGATGTAATCGGATTGAATCCTGTCAGAGCACATCAGCAACCACCGGGCCGCTTCTCATTGACCATCTTCACACTCAGGAAACAATTGAACTAGATAGGTTGAGCGAGAATGTTCCAGAGGGAAGGGGAAAAGACACTATGTTGCCGATCAAACCGAGAGTGCTGATCGTGGATGACGAAGAAATCATAGCCAACACGCTGGCAATGATTTTGAACCAAGCTGGCTTCGAGACTCGTGCCGCCTGCAGCGGCGAAACGGCGCTGGAGACAGCGCGGACTTTTAAACCCGATATGCTGATCACCGACGTCATTATGCCCGGCATCACGGGAATTGAGACAGCAATCAGGGTGCGCGCGATGTTGCCGATGTGCAAGGTTCTTCTTTTCTCTGGCCAGGCGAGTACTGCAAATCTGCTCGAAAAGGCGCGAGCCCAGGGATATGAGTTCGATATCCTGAGCAAGCCTGTTCATCCCTCCGACTTACTCGCCCGTATGCGCGCTGCTGCACCAGATCACCCTCGGGTAGCCCCAGAAGGCGAAGCGACGCTTTTTTTCGACCGATCCTGATAGACGCCCATTTGGCTGGGTCCTCCGTCGCCAAGATTTCCAATACATTCGGGGCTTGCACGGCCCTTCGCCTTTACTGCATACACGGGCAGAAGAGGCTGCATCGGAAATCAAAGTGCCGCCACCCTCCTTGTTACCTTTGGAATCTAAACGTTTCATGCCGCTCCATCTCCAATGGTCCGACATTGCTCTCCGGCTGGTTTTTACCGTGGCAGCGGGCGGGTTGCTTGGTGTGGAACGAAGCAGAACCGGCCATCCTGCTGGCCTGCGATTGGGGCCGTTGCTCGTAGGCGCACTGTCGGTCGTGGAACCGAGCGCTGCGGCAACGGATGAATGCCGACTCCGGCAATCGGGCGACCCGGCTGGCGCGTCGCGCATCTACATCAGGCATGATTCGCAAACTCAAATCCGGGCAATTTCGACTGTATTCGAGAAAGAAGAACGCAGAAACCGGCAAGCGCCGTAACCTGGGGACCTTCTCAACTCTGGAACAAGCCAAGCAGCACGAGCGCGAGGTGCAGTACTTCAAGAAGCACTAAACGAGACAGCGTAGTCGCGCCGCGGCCGCAATTTGCTTGCGGCGCGAAACGATTGCACGCTGAATCCATGTTGGGGAGCAAACCATGCCTCATGCAAAAAAGAAATGGTCAGGCAGCGTAAAAACGGATTCCACGCATCCTCCGGAAGGATTGTTCACAAAGGATCCTGAGACCATCGCACGATCACTGGCGTCAAAGAGGGTTTCGCCGAAAGGGCCCACTTCTGGAATGAGGATGCTGACATTCTTTATGGGGCTTAGGAAGCAAAAGCGTTTAGAGAGGGTCCTTTCTAAGGATGGATAGTAGCAGTTTGTAGATGTCGTGGTTTCTGTGATTGAAGCGGAATTCGGTTTCTTTCAGGTGAAGGGGAAAGGTGTTCTTGTTGACGCCATGGAATTGGGCGAGGCGGTGCTTGGCGTAGCTCCAAAAGCTCTCGATGCCGTTGATATGG
>Ga0208034_1000220_pt1 | contig 53328 bp, 44 predicted proteins | sample June2015DPH_8_10_FD_184699 | JGI IMG/M metagenome (GOLD analysis project Ga0208034, IMG submission 184699) | Peatland microbial communities from SPRUCE experiment site at the Marcell Experimental Forest, Minnesota, USA - June2015DPH_8_100... | ecosystem: Environmental > Terrestrial > Soil >...
TGTTGCCCGTAATTGGGATTTGGCAATTGAGCGACGAGAGCCAAAATCCCGCGCCAGCGTCCACGCCCTCGGCATTCAACTCGATGACTTTTGGAATGACCCGCCTCGATGCGCAGTTCAGCGCGTCAGATACATACCGAGTGGGGGTGGCCGACTACCGTGGCGACGGCCGTCCCGACTACTTCTACCAGGCGTTTCTCCTTTATTCGGACACGGTGACGCCGGCGCGCCTCAGTCTTGCTGGCGGCGTCACCACTCTCAATGGCACTGGATTCAAGCCGGGACTGCAGGTGAGCGTTGCTGGCAACAACGGCAGCACTCTTTCTGCGTCTGCGAGCCAGATCCAGGTGGCAATGCCTTCCGGATTGCAGGACGGAACTGCTTCGATCCAGGTCACGGATCCGGTAAGCGGCGCTTTTTCCCAAATGATCGGTGCGCTGACCTATGGCGCTCTGGCCACGGATCTCTTGCTTCTGCTGCAAGGTGCGGAGCCGGCAACTCCAGTTGGGTCTGCAGCCGCCAATGCAATCCGCGTGCGTGCGGTTGCCGCCGATGGAATTACGCCAGTGAGCGGGGCGACGATTGCATGGAGCGCGACCAACGGCTTGCAGTTCTCGGCGTGCAGCGGAGCTTCCTCCTGCTCGGTGCTGAGCGATGAAGCGGGGGAATCTTCCAGCGGGGTGACTCCCACCGCGACCGGACAGAGCACGATCACGATAGCTCTGGCGCCAGCGTCGTACTCGCCGCCGCAGTCGCAACAGGCCACGGTGGTGGGAACCTCGTCCACGCTCGACCTGGTTGCGGTGGCACCGGCGCGCTGGGTTGGGCAAGGCGCGACGCTCGCTGTTCCGCTCACGGTCGAAGCGCTAGACCTGGGCGTGCCTAAGGCGAATGTAGCGGTCAATTTCGCAATCACCAAGGGTACGGCTTCGCTTTCGTCGGGCAGTGGAACCACCAACGGCTCAGGATACGCCACCATCACTGCAAATCTCACGAATCAGAATGCCGATGTACAGGTCAGTGCTTGCGTCGCTCCGAACAATGCGCCCTGCCAGACTTTTACTTTGTTCTCCACGCCGGCTTCGCGGTGGACGCTGGAGACGGTGAGTGGATCGCCGCAGGTTGTGCCCACGGGGCAGTCCTTTCAGCCGCTGGTCGTGCGAGTGACCGACGGCTCGCTGGCCTCGAATCCGGTGATGGGAGTGAACGTCACCTTTGAGACCACGCTGGCACGGGTCAGTCCAGACCCCGGAGGCCAACAGGATGGCGACTCCAATGTCGGGGGAAACGGAATGCCCGTTCTGCTCGGATCGTCGCAGGCACAGGTCGTGAGCACTCAGGACGGCCTCGCCTCCATCGTGCCCTCTGCCGGAAGCGTGGGCCCGTGCTATGTGTTCATCACGGTGAGTGCGGGCCAATCGACCGTGCAGTTGCAAATGGAGAGCGTGGCAGCGATAGTTCTGGCGCAGCCGAACAACAGCCGCGCCCAGGCTCCGAGTGCGCCGCGCGATCCGCAATTTGGTTCGCAAACGTCCGCGCCACAAGGCGTGCCGGACGTGCTGATCGCGGTTCCGGAAGGTACTCCGCTGGATGATCCGGTTGCGAGCCAGAGTCCCTGTTCTGACGCGCGTGATACTGCTTCCAGCACTGACCCAAGCTCCGGCGCGAGTGGAAATCCGGGGTCTGGCGATGTGGTTTCTCGGCCTTGTGAGTCGGCCTCCGAGTTGCCGCATGTCGAAGCCGAAGTTCCTCGGCCTCCGTATGAGCCGTCAGCTAAGCCGCCAGCTGACTCGGCGGAACGCGACAAAGGTGGCGGGGCCGCACCGCAGTCCGCTGAGACTCCTGCGAAGAACAATTCTTCAGCGAACCATTCTTCAGTGGGCAATCCTGACGTGAGCCGGCTGCTTGAAGACAAAAGAAGCTGCCGTTTTGCGCAGAGTGAAGACACAACTTTCTTCGGAACGACGTTCGGAAGTCTGCCGTAAGGAAGTGCCGCTGAGCGGGGAAATTCGCCGGCGCAGGGTGTCTAGTCCACGATGAACGGGCCCCGATTGATCGCGTCATGCTCTGCAGCTTTATGCCCAGCAGATTGTTGCGCTGACGCGGCCGCAAACACGCCAGTCAGGCGTTGTCTACGGAGCGATAACCGCTGCCCCGTCAATGGAATCATTTTTCAGCGCAACCAGGGCGTCGTTGGCTCGGTCAAGCGGGAATACCGTTATCTTGGGCCGCAGGTTGATCTCAGCCGCGATTTGAAGAAAATCTCGAGCATCGGAGCGGGTCATATTCGTGACGCTGCGAAGCTGACGCTCGCCCCAGAGCAGGCGATCATAATCGAACTCGGGAATGCGGTCCAAGTGAATCGCGTTAATGGCAACAACGCCCCCCTTGCGCAGGCTGGCGAGCGCGGCGACGACCACATCGCCACTCGGTGCAAAGGTGACAGCCCGGTCGAGCTTGACCGGCGGCGTGTCCGTCTCTTTCCCTACCCAGGCAGCTCCCAGCGCGGCGGCTAATTTGCGATGAGAAGCCCCTCGAGTTGAGACATACACTTCACATTTCCAGGCTCGTAGGACGGCAATCGCGAGATGCGCCGAAGCGCCGAACCCGAACAACCCCACACGCTCGCCATGTTCTACACCTGCGACACGAAGACTCCGAAAGCCGATGATACCGGCACATAAAAGAGGCGCCGCCTGAAGATCATCGAGGGCGGTGGGCAAGGGAAATGTGAAATCGGCGCGTGCGAGTGCATATTCGGCATAGCCACCGTTCACGGTGTATCCGGTGAAGGTGGGAGAATCGCAAAGATTTTCGAGACCGTGTTGGCAATACCAACATGTTCCATCAACGCCGCCGATCCAGGAGACGCCGACGCGGGTGCCGGCAGGGATCGCCGTCGTAGCTCCGTCCACGATCTCGCCGACTATCTGATGGCCGGGAATTATGCTCTTGCGGCGGGGCGGCAGTTCGCCTTCGACGATATGCAGGTCGGTCCGGCAAACGCCACACGCACGTACGCGAAGGAGAACGTGCCCTGGCTTGAGTTTAGGTTTCGGAACTTGGCCAATTCGCAGTGGGTGTTTCGAAACATCTTGCGGTGAGGTCAGGACAGCGGCCTTCATGAGACTCCTCGGTTAACGCCAACGCGCTTCAGACTATTCTAGTTCGGCATTCGCCGGGACGGCAGGAACCACCATCTCCCCGCTGACCTGCTGCCAAGAGTTCTCATCGCCTCCTGTAAAATCCATCTAGCGCATTGGGAGCTATTGTCTTTTGTCGTTTCTGGACGAATTAAACCCGCAACAACGCGAGGCGGTCGAGACTACCGACGGGCCGGTGCTCATCCTAGCCGGGGCGGGCAGCGGGAAGACTCGCGTCATCACGTTTCGCATTGCTTATCTGATCGAGCGCATGGGCGTGATGCCGGAATCGATCCTCGCCGTGACTTTCACCAACAAGGCCGCGTCCGAGATGGTGGAGCGCGTCGAGAAGCTAGTCGGCGGCCTCAGCGTTGCCAAGCCGTTGATTTCGACGTTCCATTCGTTTTGTGTGCGCGTGCTGCGGCGGGATATCGAGGCTTTGCGGATACCTTCTACCGTGCCGGGACAGCCGCCCATCGGGCTCACGAAGAATTTCGTGATCTACGACGAGAGCGATCAGCAGCAAGTGGTCAAGGGCGTCATGCGACGGCTGGGGCTGGACGATAAGCAACTGACGCCGCGCAACGTGCTTTCACGGATTTCCTGGGCCAAGAATCACATGCTCGATCCGCAGGAAATCTACCTGCAATCGGGGGATCCGAAGACCGAGCGCATCGCGCACATTTTCGAGGAGTACCGCAAGGAACTGCGCAAGGCGAATGCGATGGACTTCGACGATCTGCTGCTCGAAGCCATGCGCCTGCTGAAGTCGGTGGCGACGGTGCGCGAATACTACAACCGGCGATTCCAGTATCTTTTGGTCGATGAATATCAGGACACGAACCGTCCGCAGTACGAACTGATGCGGTTGCTGGCGGGTGGCGGGCACAACGTCTGCGCGGTGGGCGATGAAGATCAATCGATCTACTCGTGGCGTGGGGCCGACATTCGTAACATTCTGGAGTTTGAGCGCGATTTTCCGGAAGCGAAGATCGTGCGGCTGGAGGAGAACTATCGCTCGACGCAGAACATTCTTGGGGCGGCGTCGGCAGTGGTTGCGAACAACGTCCGGCGCAAGGGGAAGAACCTGTGGACGGCACGGCAGGGTGGGGCAAAGATCGGATATTACGAGGCTCCGGACGGCGAGAATGAGGCGCTGTTTGCGGCCGATACGATCAACCGCTACGTGCGGCAGGCGGGCGAAAATGGCGAAACGGCCCGAGCGGCGGTGCTCTACCGGACGAACTCGCAATCGCGACTGTTCGAAGAGGCGATGCGCCGCTATCAGCTGAAATATCACGTGGTGGGTGGTTTCTCGTTCTACGAGCGGGCCGAGATCAAGGACATGATCTCTTACTTGAAGGTCATCCAGAACCCGGATGATTCGGTTTCACTGCTGCGCGTGATCAATACGCCGGTGCGGGGGATTGGCAAGACGACCATCGAGATGTTGGAGCGGCTCGCGCTCGAAACCGGACTATCGATGTGGGGCGCGGTTGGCGAAGCGATTACGCGGCAGTTGTTGCCGGCGCGAGCGTTGGCGGCGTTGAAGAGCTTCTGGGCGCTAATCGAAGACGGACGGGCGATGCTGGCGGGGACGTTTAGGGAGCGGGTGGAAGAGACGGTTTCGGCGAAGTCGGGCGGCGATGCGGGAGCCGACGTTGCCGAGCTTCGCTCGGCTGGGATCGGCGAGGCGCCCGTCCACACACAACCTGGGGACGACACCGATTTTGATCCGGGCAACTTCAGCTTTGATTTTGCCGCCAGCGATTCGACGGGAGAGGACGCCCGTCCCTCCACCGATGAGGTGGGCGATGAGGCGGTTGAGGCTTTCCGCACACCGGGCGCGGCGGCGAATACGGCTGAGATTCTCAAATTCCTGATCGATCGCACGGGATACATCAAGCAACTGGAAGAGGAAGACACGCCGGAATCCTACTCGCGCATCGAGAACTTGCGCGAACTGGTGAACGCGGCGATGGATTCGCGCGATCGCGGGGAGACGCTCGATGAGTTTCTCGATCACGCCGCTCTGGTTAGCGACGCCGACCAGTATGACGAGCACGCGCAGATCACGCTGATGACGCTGCACGCGGCCAAGGGGTTGGAATTCCCGCTGGTGGTTCTCGCCGGAATGGAAGAAGGCCTGTTTCCGCATTCGCGCACCATGCTCGAGCCGGATTCGATCGAAGAAGAACGGCGGCTCTGCTACGTCGGCATGACGCGTGCCATGGATACGCTGATTTTGTCGCGCGCCGTTTATCGACGGCGTTATGGCACGGACATGCCGGAGGCTAGCGTGGCGTCGCGATTCCTGGAAGAAGTTCCGCCGCAGTTGGTGGAAGAGCTGGGCGGATCGCGGGCGAAAGCGCGGGCGAGTCGCCCGCGCCCACACGGCGATCGTGTGGGGAGGGGCGCTCTCGCTCGTCCAGCGGGGCCCTTCGACTCCGCTCAGGGCAGGCTCCGCCCCGCAGCCGCCGAAAACACCCACTACTCGTACGAAGACGAAGACCAGAGCGCCGCCTGGAACCCGGCGCGGGTCAAGCCGAAGACGGCGACTCCTCTCGGGAACTACAACTCCATCGACAACATTGCCGAATTCTTTGCCTCACGCGGCAAGAAGTTCAATGTTCCGAAAATGCCGTCCGAGGAGCCCAAAGGCAGACGGGGATTCCGTCCCGGGCAGAAGGTGAAGCACCCGAAATATGGGGAAGGGACAGTGTATCGGCGCGAAGGGGATGGGGAAGACGCCAAGATTACGGTACAATTCCCTCGCTTCGGTTTGAAGAAGCTGGTGGAGAGGTATGCCCAGCTGGAGAAGGCGTAAGCAGAGCAAAAGAATCCCCTAGGGACGGCAGGAACTGCAGATCCCTCGCTTCGTTCGGGATGACAATCAAAGAAGAAGCTCGGACTAACAATACAAGAAGAGAGAAGAGAAACGCACTGATGGCAAATACAAAGAACCTAACCAAAGACGAACGCAAGAAAACCAAGCGAGCCGCCCGCAAGAAGATCAAAGCGGAAAAGCCGAAGAAGCCCCGCGATTACGCGCGTGGATCGAAGAAGCGCAAGGTGAAAAAGCTGGCACGCGGTCAGGCGAAACGGTAAGCCGTTCGCCTGAGCAGGGACCGGCGTCCAGTGGCGGGCATGGGGCAGGCGCCCATGCCCGACTTCCGCTGTGAGGAGACAACCTCTCTTGTCGCAATCAACTCTTGAGCCAGCAACCGGCGTGATCCGTACTTCCAACAGCCAGGCCTTCTGTTGTAAGTCCATCGACAAACTGATCTCGGAGTCGGAGAACCCGGAACACCGGCTCAGTAAAACGCTAGGGCCGTGGTCGCTGACGGCGCTCGGGATCGGCGCCATCATCGGTTCGGGAATCTTCGTGCTTACGGGAACGGCAGCGGCCGGAGAATATTTCCAGGCGCCTTCCCTCCTGCATGCGCAGGCGCTCGACCTGATCGTGAATTTCCTGCGTACCGGAAGCACCGCCGGAGCGCTCATGCATGGCCGTCCGCCCGCGGGGCCTTCCATTGCAATTTCGTTTTTCCTGGTGGCGATCGCCTGCAGTTTTGCCGGACTGTGCTACGCCGAGTTGGCGTCGATGATCCCCATTGCCGGCAGCGCCTACACCTACTCGTATGCGACGCTGGGCGAAATCTTTGCCTGGATCATCGGCTGGGACCTGATTCTCGAATATGTGGTCAGCAACGTAGCGGTGGCGGTGGGCTTCGCCGGTTATACGAAAGCGCAGCTGGCGGCATTCGGTCTCAACTTGCCGGACAAATGGGCGAGTCCCGTCTGGGCCGGGGGGCAATGGACGGGCGCCTATTTCAACCTTCCCGGCTTCCTGATCGTATTCATTCTCACGCTGCTCCTGGTGCGCGGGGTGAAGGAATCGGCGGAGACGAACAACATCATGGTCGCGATTAAGATCGGCGCCATCCTGACGTTCTTGGTTGTCGGTGGAATGCTGGTGAAGCCCGCGAACTGGACGCCCTTCGCACCTTCTGGTTTTGCTGGAATCGTCACCGGAGGGGCGATCGTTTTCTTTACCTACATCGGATTCGATTCGGTCTCAACCGCGGCGGAGGAATCGCGCAATCCTCAAAAAGATTTGCCCTTCGGCATTATCGCGTCGCTGATTGTCTGCACTCTGCTGTATGTCGGGGTCGCCGTCGTGCTGCTCGGCATGATGAAGTACACGACCTTCGTTTCCGGAGAAGCTGCTGAAGCTCCCGTCGCCTACGCGTTGAAGTATCTGGGAGCGCACGTATTCTTCCGGTCGGTGATCGTGATTGGAGCACTAACGGGGATGATTTCCTCGTTGCTCGTGTTTCAGTACGGGCAGGCGCGGATCTGGTACGCCATGTCTCGCGACGGCTTGTTGCCGAAGTTGTTCTCCGCCGTGCACCCGAAATATAAGACGCCGTACTGGTCCACATGGATCGCTTGTTTTGCCGTGGGGATTCCCGCCGGGCTCGTGGATATTGGGGATGCGGCTGACCTCGCCAACATTGGAACGCTGTTCGCCTTCGTGCTGGTTTCGCTTGGCGTGATTCTCCTGCGACGCAATCAGCCCGATCGCAAGCGTGCGTTCCGCGTGCCATTTGTGCCGTGGTTTCCGCTGATCTCAGTGATTTTGTGCGGCGGACTCATGACCGGGCTCACGCTCATTACCTGGCTGCGCTTTGTGATCTGGCTGGCGCTGGGACTGGTGATTTACATCTTCTACAGCCGCCACCATAGCGAGTTCTGCAAGAAGGATCACCCGATCCTTTAGAATCGCTGCATGCCTTCGGAGCCCTCCCGCTTCGTCGTCGCGCTTCCGAAGGCCGAACTCCATCTGCATCTCGAAGGCTCGATCAAGCCGTCCACGCTGCTGGAACTGCGTCAGCGTCACGGGATGGAAGGGGCTTCGCTCGCCGAAGTGGAGCAGCTCTACAACTACAAGGACTTCACGGGCTTTCTCGCGGCTTTCAAGGATGTGACGGAACACTTGCGCACCCCGGAAGACTACGAGTTGATTACTTACCGGCTGATGGAGCGGCTGAAATCGCAGAACGTTCTGCATGCGGAGGTTATTGTTTCGGCCGGTGTCTGTCTCTGGCGCAAACAGGATTTCCCCGCGATTTTCGAGGGCCTAGAACGTGGCCGCCAGCGCGGCGAGAAAGACTTCGGCATTTCGCTCTTGTGGATATTCGATGCCATCCGGCAGTTCGGCGCCGAGAAAGCGCAGAGCGTGCTCGATCTCGCCATCCAGTTTCGCAATCGCAACGTAGTTGCCTTCGGCATTGGCGGCGACGAGCGTGCGGGCCCGCCGGAGTGGTTCGCCGGAGTTTACACGCGCGCCGCGCAGCACGGTCTTCATCTCACGGCCCACGCCGGTGAAAGCGCCGGGCCGGAATCCATCTGGGGCGCGCTGAACCTCAAAGCGGAACGCATCGGCCACGGCCTTACCGCCGGGCAGGATCCGGAATTGATCGAAGAGTTGGCCGAGCGCCAGGTTCCGATTGAAATCTGCTTGACCAGCAATCTGCGGACGGGCTGCTGCGCCAAACTCGCGCAACATCCGGTGCGCCGCTACTTCGACCAGGGCCTGATGCTGACCCTCAACACCGACGATCCCGCCATGTTTCGTACGTCGCTGGTCGACGAGTACCATCTGGTTCAGGAGACGTTCGGCTTCACCGACGAACACCTGCGAGAATTGGCGCGCAATTCCTTCGAGGCGTCCTTCCTGCCGCCAGAAAAGAAAATAGAATTTCTGAATCTGTTTGACTCCGCGACCCTGCGGGCGTAAGACTCGCTCGCCTATAATGTCTCCCTATGAAACTTGAAGAGAAAATTGCCGAACTGAAAAAACGAGACCAGATGGCCCAGGAAGGCGGCGGAGCGCAACGGCGCGAGCGCCAGCACAAAGAGGGCAAGATGTCGGCCCGCGAGCGCGTCGAATTTCTGCTCGATGAGGGCACGTTCGAGGAAACCGATAAGCTGGTCACGCACCGCTGCCACGACTTCGGCATGGCTGAGCAGAAATACTACGGAGACGGTTTCATCACCGGCTACGGCCGCGTGGAAGGACGGCTGGTTTTTGTTTTTGCGCAGGATTTTACCGTGTTCGGGGGCTCGCTTTCCGAGGCCAACGCCGGAAAAATCGTCAAGGTCATGGATCTCGCGGCCAAGATGGGCGCCCCGGTCATCGGACTGAACGATTCGGGTGGCGCGCGCATTCAGGAAGGCGTGATGTCGCTGGCCGGCTACGCCGACATTTTTTTGCGCAACACGCTTTATAGCGGAGTAGTGCCACAGATCTCAGCCATCATGGGCCCATGCGCCGGCGGCGCCGTATACTCGCCCGCCATCACAGATTTCATCTTCATGGTGGACCAGACTTCGTACATGTTCATCACCGGGCCGGACGTGATCAAGCTGGTGACGCACGAAGAAGTCACCAAAGACCAGCTCGGCGGAGCCCACACCCACAACGAAACTTCAGGCGTGGCGCACTTCATGTGCCGCGATGACGCCGAATGTCTGTCAATGGTGCGCGAGCTGTTGAGTTTTGTTCCATCGAACAATCTGGAAGACCCGCCGCGCAAGGCGTGCACCGATACGATCGATCGCCTGGACGAGAAGCTGGACACGCTCATCCCCGATCAATCGAACATGCCGTATGACATGAAAGACGTGATTCACACGGTCGTGGATGACGGCTATTTCTTCGAAATTCACGAGCACTATGCCAAGAACATCGTCGTGGGATTTGCGCGCTTTAACGGGAAGCCGGTCGGGATCGTGGCCAACCAGCCCGCGATGCTTGCGGGCACGCTCGATATCAATGCTTCGGTGAAAGGAGCGCGCTTTGTGCGCTTCTGCGACTGCTTCAATATTCCGCTGGTGACGTTTGAAGATGTGCCTGGATTTCTGCCGGGCACGCAGCAGGAGTATGGCGGAATCATCCGGCATGGCGCGAAGTTGCTGTATGCGTTTGCGGAAGCGACCGTGCCGAAAGTCACCGTGATCACGCGCAAGGCCTACGGCGGAGCGTATTGCGTTATGGCGTCAAAGCACATCCGCGCGGACGTGAACTACGCCTGGCCCAGCGCCGAAATCGCGGTGATGGGGCCGGAAGGCGCGGTGGATATCGTCTACAAACACGAACTCGATCATGCCGAGAACCGTGAAGAGATGCGCCAGCAGAAGATCGAAGAATTCCGCGAGCGGCTGGCGAACCCCTACGTGGCCGCCGACCGCGGATTCGTGGATGCGGTGATCCAGCCGCGCGAGACCCGCAAGAAGGTGATCCAGGCGCTGGAGATGCTCGAGACCAAGCGGGATAAGAACCCGCCTAAGAAGCATGGGAATATACCGCTGTAGATAGCTGTCAGCTCTCGGCTCTCAGCTGTCAGTAGGAGCGGCTTGTCCCGAGCGACTGGGGTACCCCCCACCCCCCCTATTTTATTAAAATACTCATTTTAAAGGACTTAATGTAAAATCCTCATAACAAAGGAGTTACTGGCCTCTTTTTCGGACTTAGTCTTTAGAATCAAGGAGTTGGACTTACTAAGTCGCGTAAAATATAGATTTCAAATAACTTACGTAAAAAGGCCACCGCCGCACTGGGCTACAACCTAAATTCTATTATAGCTCTTGTGTCAAGTAGCGAATCCAGAGGTAGTGTCTGAAATGTGCGTTGAGAGGTTCTAGATGGTTGACAGCCCATCACTAGCAAGAGTTTGGTTGGCCTTGGGGTCATACTTTGTCGGGTCTTGCCATTTCTCTCTGGAACTTGCGCACGTAGTGGACATTAACCCAGAAGACCAAGGCGACGCCCGTCAAAAATATGACCGAGCCGCAAATCGCTACGTAGCAGTGCGACCACCAAGTCCACGAATCTCGGCAAAACGCCACGCAGATGATTGCAAGGAACGCGCAGAGACCAGCCGCGTGAGCATGGTAGATCCCGGGTAATAGCCAGAACACGTCGCTTAGCTTCTCAATATGTTTTGGCGGTTCGCCGGTCATCCTTCCACCTTGCGGTCTGGGTGTATATGTTGCCCACGCGAGTTTGTGTTCTATACAGTGCTGGCAATTTTGGAGGAACCTGAAAGCGTCAGCCGTACAATAGGCGGGGAAAATACAGCGACAGCAAAAGGCCCGCTCGCCCTCGCTGTTTTCCACCGACGCACATTTCAGACACTACCCCCATGTGTCGACGGCGAGTTGCTCCATTGGTACTTCGGCAGCGATACTTCGCAGCCAATGTGACAAGACTCATAGAATCTGAGCGACGAGTTCACCTCCAGTATGGCGACGATGGGGTATATTCCTCCGCCTTTCTATTCAATGCGTAAAATCTTCTTTTACGAAAAGAACTTTCCGCTCTATGCTCTCGGATTGTTTTCCCGTCACCCGCTTGCCTATACTCTTTGGGATCAGGCGCTGAAGTACAGCGACGATCAACTCCGCTTATTCTAGATTATGTCTCTCAACTCCCACATCGAATGGACCGACGCGACCTGGAACCCCGTCCGCGGGTGCGTCAAGATTAGTCCCGGTTGCAAGCACTGCTATGCCGAAACGTTTGCTGAGCGGTTTCGCGGGGTTAAGGGGCATCCTTATGAGCAGGGGTTTGATCTGCGGCTGGTGCCGGAGAAGCTTACGGAGCCTTTTGCCTGGCGATCTCCCAAGTTGGTGTTCGTGAACTCGATGAGCGATCTGTTTCAGGCGGGAGTGCCGGATGACTACGCGGAGGCCGTCTCGCGCGTGATGACGACCGCGAATTGGCACACTTATCAGGTGCTGACGAAGAGGTCGGAGAGGCTGCTGCAGTTGCTTAAGGGCAGGCTACGTTTTGCGGCGGAGCAAGAAAACATCTGGTGGGGCGTCAGCGTTGAGGATCGGAAACATGGCTTACCACGCGTGGATCATCTTCGTCAGGCTCCCGCGAAGGTTCGCTTCCTGTCTATCGAGCCGCTTCTCGAAGACCTTGGTGAAATCGACCTGTCAGGCATTACCTGGGTGATTGTCGGCGGTGAGAGTGGGCCTGGGGCGCGTCCGATGAAGCGGGAGTGGGTCGTCTCCATTCGGAAGCAGTGCCGAATGCAGGGCGTGCCTTTCTTCTTTAAGCAATGGGGCGGTGTGAGAAAAGCTAAGAACGGCAGATTGCTCGATGGGCGCACTTATGACGAGTATCCGGAGCGCGTTCTAAGGCCTGTGCCTGAAAGAGCGGATTGCCTTGCTTGGGCTGAGGAGTTCGGGAAAGGCTTTCAGGCTTCGCCGCTTCAGTTGGGATGACGCTAACTTTGCGGCGGGCTGCCGAGCTTTGCTCGGCTTGGACGGGCGAGGGAGCCCGTCCCCACACAGGTCGATCGCTTGAAAGAGCGGATTGCCTTGCTTGGGCTGAGGAGTTTTGGAAGAGCTTTCAGGTTTTGCCGCTTGCGGTGGGGTAATGCTGACTTCGCGGCGGCTGCCGAGCTTCGCTCGGCTTGGACGGCCGAGGCGCCCGTCCCTACACGATCTTGACTACAAACGTAGAGAGTCCCGAGGTGATGTTGAACTCATTCCTCTCGGCCAGTAGCTCGCGTTTAGACCCTTGCTGACCTTATTCCTACAACTCCCTTGCGGGTTTCATTGTAAGCCGATCTTGCTCGGGCTCCGGGCTCACTGCCCAACCGGATAAATCAGTCCAACGCCTCGGGACTCTATCCTGCCTTCGACATTAGCTCCTGTTCTCCTCAACCAGCGCTTAGCTATAGACCCTTGCTAGCCCTCCCAAACTCACCTCGCGGTGGTCTGAGTGACCTCGCTTGAGCCCCGGACGCCGCACCAACCGGGAAAACTTCAGAACGTGTCAAAGAACGATTATGTTTTTACCACTCTCGTTTTCTACGTCAACGAAATTCGTGCACCTGTAACTTCTTATTCATCAATCGAGTGCAGCTCATGCACAGGCCGGTGACACAGGAATTGGGCAATTGCCGGCACTTGGGCCGCAAATCCCAGCATCCATGCGATTTTTCGCGGTTTCTGCCCGAAAAACTCCCGTTTTTGTCCGATGTGCACGTAGGACAGCGGCTGTGCAAATCGCCGCTTCATCCGCATGAATCCTGCTTCTTTTTCGCAACCCGCCTCCGGTTCTCATGCGGATACTTACGTCCTCGAATTGCTTTCTCTACAATCCCAACGTGAATGGGATTCGTGGTTGGAGGCCTTTTTGTGATGCGAAGCCTGCGTTTGGCAGCTATCGTTTGTTTCCTGACCGTTCTTTCTCTGGCGCAAATCCCCCGGGCGCAAAGCCCTGAAGAGAAGACAGGAAAGTATCTTGAATCGGTGCGGCATCAGCCGGGGTTGCTGCTGGCATTTCTCCAGCAGATGCCCAAGGGCGGCGACCTGCATGTCCACCTGAGCGGCGCGATCTATGCGGAAAGCATGATTGAATGGGCCTCGGAGAGCGCTCTCTGCGTGGATCGCAGCACCTCGAAGCTGATGCACGCGTCGTGCGATTCGTGCGAGCCCTATAAGAACAAGCCGTCGGTGCGCTGCGCCTATCAGGATCACGTTCTCTACAACCAGCTCGTGGACGCCTGGTCGATGCGCAACTGGCACCGCGAGGAGGAATCGGGCCACGACCATTTCTTCGCTACGTTCGACAAGTTTGGTCCAGCTTTGGAAAATCACATCGGCGAGGCTTTAGCCGAAGTGGCGTTGCGCGCGGCGGCCGATCGTCTGCAATATGTGGAGGTGATGCACACGGCCGACGGGGCGCAGGCGGCCATTCTGGGCGACAAGATTGGATGGGACGACTTCAGCAAACTCCGCGACAAACTGCTCGCCGGCGGAATGGCGGAGGTTGTGGCGTCGGTCCGCGGCCAACTCGACTCCGATGAAGCCCGTAAGAAAGAAGTGCTGCATTGCGGGACGGCGCAGGCTGCTCCGGGATGCGAGGTCACGATCCACTATCTGTACCAGGTGCTGCGGGGCTTGCCTCGCGAGCAGGTGTTCGCGCAGATATTGCTCGGCTTCGAGTTGACCAAGGCTGATCCACGCTTCGTCGGCTTCAACTTGGTGATGCCCGAAGATTATTACGTGCCGATGCACGACTTCGATCTGCACATGCGGATCATCGAGGCCCTGCACAAGTTCTATCCGGCGACGCATGTGTCATTACACGCCGACGAACTGGCGATGGGGCTGGTTCCACCCGAGGGCTTGCGATTTCACATTCGCGAATCGATTGAGCGCGGCGGCGCGGAACGGATTGGGCATGGCGTGGCCGTCATGAGCGAAGATGACCCGATCGGGCTGCTGCAGGAAATGGCCAAGAAGAATGTGCTGGTCGAGATTTGCCTGACGTCCAATGATGTGATTCTGGGCGTCAGCGGCGACCGCCATCCGCTGCCGGTGTATATGAAATACGGAGTGCCGGTGGCGCTGGCTACCGACGACGAGGGCGTCTCGCGCAGCGATATAACGCACGAATATCTGCGGGCGGTCGAGACGTATGGCTTGTCGTATGGCGAGCTGAAGCGCATGGCGCGCGAGAGCCTGGAACATAGTTTTATTTCGGGTGATAGTCTGTGGAGCGGTGGACGCGAGTTGCGGCGCGCTGCGGCGTGCGAGGACGACAAGGTGTCCGGCGATCGCGTCTCAGGAAAATGTCAGAAATTGATTGGGGCGAGTGAGCGCGCTCGCGTGCAGTGGCAACTGGAGCGAGCGTTTGCCGAGTTTGAGAAGAGGTTCTAATGTCATGTCCCGTAGGGCTGTGGATCTATGCCACCACCCTTGCACGACACTACAGTTACGTTCTTGCCCATGAACCCAGACGTCTTTACCCGCGCTGAATCCGCAGCCACATTCATTCTTTCCCAAACAAAGCTGCGTCCGCAGATTGGGCTCGTTCTCGGCTCCGGCCTCGGATCTTTTGCCGACGACCTCACCGAAGCCGTCCGCATTCCTTATGCCCACATCCCGACATTTCCGCGTTCGACTGCGATTGGTCATGCCGGACAACTCGTGGTGGGCAAGTCCGGCGACGTTCCCGTTGCCGTGATGCAGGGACGGGTGCATCTTTATGAAGGCTATTCGGCCGCCGAAGTGGCCTTTCCGACGCGCGTGCTCGGGCGAACTGGCATACGCGCTTTGATTCTCACCAACGCCGCCGGTGGCATTAACGTCGAGTATGGACAGGGCGCGCTGGTCATCCTTCGCGATCACATCAATCTTCAGGGACAGAATCCGCTAACGGGCGCGAATGACGAGCGCTTTGGCCCGCGCTTCCCCGACATGACTTATACCTACGCCAAGCGCTATCGCGAGATAGCGTTGGAGGAAGCGAAGAAGCTTTCGATTCCGCCGCGCGAGGGCGTCTACGCGGCGCTTGCCGGCCCGAGTTATGAAACTCCGGCAGAGATTCGATACCTGCGCACAATTGGTGCCGATCTGGTAGGCATGTCGACCGTTCCAGAAGCAATCGCCGCACGGCACATGGGGGTGAACGTGCTGGCAATTTCATGCGTGACGAATATGGCCGCCGGAATTCTCGATCAGGCACTCGTCCACGAAGAAGTGCTCGAAGTGGGACGGCGAGTGATGGGACAGTTCACCGCACTGCTGCGGGCCGTGCTGCCGCGGATAGCAACGGAGTTGCAGAAGCCGGGCTAAGTTTGCCTCGCAAAACAAGAGCCGCGTCAAGTCGCGTCTCTACTAACTCGTCCGTCGTCGATTACTTCGAACTCAGCGTCCCTTGCGGGGTATGAACACAGGTTGCGGCGGACTTATGTCGTACGCTGCTGCGAAGCTTGCCTGGTTGAGCGCAAAGCTGGCTCGTCCGCGCGAATCGATGAACAGCAACGGCTGTTTGAGCGGCACATCGCTGAACGTCCTGACGAACGGCATCTCGACTTCGCGTCCTGCGATCGTGACCTTCAACTTATCGCCGCGCCGATAGCCGAGCTTCAGAAAATCGTCGGCGCTGATGTTCGTGATCAGGTTGCCGAACGGACCATCCAGGGCGATCACTTCTCCGGTCAGACACTTGTCGTCCACGGTTGCGGGTTTCAGATCGAGCCGGACCAGTTCCTTGACGGCGGGTCCGACCTGGGTCCAGTCGTCGCCGCGCGCGATGTGAGCGCCGACGGGAGAGAAAATATCCCGGCCATGGAAGGTGGAGGAAATTTTGGCGCCGACCATCCAATCAGGGTTGGTGACCTCGCGAATGCCTTCGATGCCATCGCGGTCCTCGACCAAAGTCATCAGGCCGTTGTCGGGCAGGACGAAGAATTGCCCGCGCTTCGACTTCACGACCACAGCTTTGCGCGAGCTGCCCACGCCGGGATCGACGACCGTCACGAATACCGTTCCGGCCGGGAAATAGGGTGTGGCGCCGAACAGGAAGCGAGCGCCGTCTCGAATCGAAAAAGCATTCACCTGATGCGTGAGATCGACAATGCGGAGGTTGGGGGTGATGCCGTACATAATACCCTTGCAGAGAGCCACCGAATCGTCCAGGACGCCGAAATCGGTCATGAAGACGACGGTTGGCGGAGGTTCGACGGCAGATTGCTGCGCCAGAAGAGGACTCGCGACCAGAAGTAGAAAGGCGGTCGCCGCGACGACGAACAACAAACAGAATATTCGTGCCGATTTTCCTGCCGGAGTTAGTGCCATCCGCATAAAGTCGAGCTCTCCGAAAAGATTACTAGTTTATTAGGGATTGAGAAAAACGCAACTGCGGTTCATGACCCGGCGACAGAAAAGAGAAAACGATGCGCCATCGTTTCGCTTCCGGCATCTATAATCGGGGCGGCAATGATCAGTCGGAAATAAATCAATACAGGAGAGAGCTAGCGATGTCCAACGTCATTCCTGAAAAATACATCGACCTTTTCCAGAAGCGCGCTTTCGCCAGTCTTGGCACCCTCATGCCCGACGGACGACCGCAGGTCACTCCCGTCTGGTGCGACTTCGACGGCCAGCACGTCATCTTCAACTCGGCCCGCGGACGTCAAAAAGATCGCAACGTGCGCCGCGATCCGCGGGTTGCGCTGGCCATCGTCGATCCCGACAATCCCTATCGCTATCTGGAGATCCGCGGCACCGTGGTTGAGATCACCGAAGACGGCGCCGCCCAACACATCGACAAGATGGCGAAGAAGTACATGGGAGTCGACAAGTATCCCCATGCCCAGCCGGGAGAGGTTCGGGTGATTTACAAAATCCGGCCGGAGCATACGAACGTGATGGGCTAGACGGTCATTGGCTAGCGCACGAAGGCTCAGTGTGGCGCGGACACTCTTGTCCGCGAACTACGGCGGTATTCTCGGACCGGTTTCGCTGACTTTGTTCTCAGCCCCGCCGGACAAGAGTGTCCGCGCCACACACCCACCCCTTTTTTCCGTTGACCTTTCTTCACCAGACGAGTCCAACTCCCGATGGAACTTCGGAGGATCCTTTCCCGTATTAGAAGACGAGAGTCGAGGGGATCCTCGTCATTGTTTTTGTCCTGGAGGAGGCGTTTATGGAAGTCGGAAAAAATAGCGGCGATAGCTTGCACGCGATCGATGCTCAAGCCAATAGTGTTTCGGCGCAGCAGGTGGTGAAGGCTGCGCACGAAGAACTCCTCCAACTCATGCGGCAGCGTGCCGAGATCATGAAGCGCATTGGCACGGTGAAGCAGACCATCGCCGGATTGGCGGATCTTTTCGGCGAGCAGGTTCTCGGCGACGATTTACTGGAACTGATCGACCGCAAGCCCAATGGCCGTCAGCCCGGCTTCACCAAGGCGTGCCGAAGGGTACTCATGGATGTCCGGCGTCCGCTTGGAGCCCGCGAGGTTTGCGTGGAGCTGGGACGATATGCTCCGGCAATCCTGGCGCGGCACAAGGACCCACTGGCCTCGGTCACAACCGTTCTGAATCGTCTGGTGGATTATGGCGAGGCACGCAGCCTGAGCAACGACCGCGGCCGCCGAGTGTGGGAGTGGATCAGCGACACCGAGCCGTCGGCGGACGCGATGCCTTCCAGGAGAACGGCCTGATGAGCGAAGACTGCGAGGAATCTCGGCCGCTGGCAAACTGCAGATCCCTCGCTTCCCCACCCCATCGCGCCAAAAGCGGGTGCGCTGGGGGCCCCGGTCGCTCGGGATGACAATTCATAGAGGGTAGAGACTAAGCCGGCAACAGCCGTCCTTTTTCCAAATGCCGCGTCACGTGCGCATACTGGGCCGCGTGCGGATCGTGTGTCACCATCACAATGGTCTTGTTGAAGCTTTCATTCAGCCGCTTCAAAATCTCCAGGATCTCGGTCGCCGAATTGCTATCGAGGTCGCCGGTAGGTTCGTCGGCGAGAATCAGCGTAGGATCGCTGACGATGGCGCGAGCGATGGCCACACGCTGCTCCTGTCCACCCGATAGCTGCTTTGGAAGGTGATCGACGCGATCTTCAAGTCCGACGAGTTTGAGCGCGGTCATCACGTGATCGCGACGCTGCTGCGGCGTCATCTTGGTCAGCAACAGTGGCAATTCGACATTCTCAAATGCCGTCAGCACCGGAATCAGATTGAAAGTCTGAAAAACATATCCGACGTGAGTATTGCGCCACTTGGCCGACTGCCCATCGTTCAGGCAAAAAACATTTTCGCCCATTACCAGCAGTTCGCCGGAACTGGGGCGGTCAATGGCAGCGATCATGTTCAGCAGGGTCGTCTTCCCCGATCCTGAAGGCCCCATCAGCGCCAGAAACTCGCCGCCGGCGATGTCGATGGAGACGTTGTCGAGCGCGGTCACCTGAAAAGCATCGCGCTTGAAAATCTTGCTCACCCCACGGGCCTGGACGACCTTGCTGCCCACAGCCGGCTGTGTCGTTGTTGTTGTCGGCGTCACTGAATTCATGATTGTCCCTTGATACGAATCTTTTGCCCGTCCTGCAAATCCGCGGGCCCCGCCGTGATTACATTTTCGCCGCCCACCAGCGAGTCCACCAGATAGCCTCCCGAACGCTGGCCCTGAACATGAACATCCCGGCGGAGCGCCTTGCCGTTGAAAGCGAGCAGCACAAACTTTTTCCCATCCTTATCGCGCAATGCGGCGGTGGGCACAAAGACAAAATTCTGCTTCGCGCCGGCGTTTTTATCGTCGTTCGCCTTCGCCTTGAACTGCACGGTCGCATTCATTTCCGGCCGCAGGTAGGAATCGGGTTTCAGAATCTGAACCTTGACCTGGACTGTCGCTTTCTGCCGATTCGCTTCCGGCGACATTTCAGCGATCTCGCCTTTGTAGGAGCGATCCTTGAACGCATCCAGGGTGACGATGCCTTCCTGCTTGGGAGACAGTTTCGCGAAATCATCCTGCGCGATATCGAGCTCGACCTGAATGTCCTCCAGATCCGCCAGGGCGACCACCGATCCGCGCGGGCCGCCTTCGGCGCCGCTGGCGAACTGGGCGGTGACCAGTTCACCCTTCTCTGCCGTGCGCTCCAGAATCGTGCCGCTGACGGGCGCACGAATCACCGTCGCATCGAGTTGAGACTTGGCGTATGCCATCTGGCCTTCGGCCTGCAGCAGGTCACCGCGGGCACGCTCAACTTCTTCGGACCGCGGCCCGAGCTGCGCCAGCCGAAAAGACTGCTCCAGCGAATTCATTCGTTGCTGCGAAGCATCGTAGCGGGCGCTGGCGTCGTCCAGATTTTGCTTGGAGACAACTCCCTGCGCAAACAGATCGCGCGTGCGGTCCAGATTGATCTTGTCATTCATCGCAGTAGCTCGCGCCTCCGATAGATTGTGATCCGCCTGCTGAATCTCCTCCGGGCGCGACCCATGCTCATTTTCGAGCAGCCGCGCCTTGGCGCTCTCCACTGCCCCTCGAGCCTGTTCGTACTGGGCGCGAAATTCCTGGTCCTCCAGCCGCACCAGAATTTGTCCTTCTCTTACCTTGTCGCCTTTTTCCACGCCGATCCACGCCACGCGGCCCGTGACCTTCGAATTCACGCTGATTTTGTGATGAGCGACAATGTATCCGCTCGCCGAAAGCACGGTGCTGCCGGCGACGTCACTGCCTTCCGCCGTTGCCCGCGCGACTTCCACTTCCGGTGTGTCCGAGGCGAGCACACGGTAAGCCAGCGCGACGATTCCCAGCAGGACGACCAGAGCGATTCCACCCAGAATGAAGCGGCGCGACCACGCGGGCGGTTCTCCGCCTCCGTCGCGTAGCGAATGATCGATGCGCAGGTTCCGCAGGTCTTCGTGTTTAGTATCCGTGGGTCCGATGTCCGCGGGCATTGGTGAAGGTACGCTCCCCGTTTTTACTGACGCAAAATCGATTGCACGAACAATATACAAACTATGTACGACAAAGTTCGACCTAGGCTCGCAGCGACGTCAGAATATCCTGCCGCGCCGCATGCCAGGCGGGCGCGAAGCCTCCCAGCAAGCCCATGATCAACGCAAAGATAACCGCCGCCATCGCGACTCCCCAAGTCAGGTGCAGGCTGAAAACCGTTTCGCTGAAGGTGAGGGAGTTGCCGATTCCAGTGCTCATGCCGTTGAACGGCAATATCAAAACAATCCCGACAAACGCTCCCAGCAGCGAAAGCAGCAACGCCTCGATCACGAACGACGTGAGAATGCTGGGCCGGGAAAATCCTATGATTCGCAGGGTTGCGATCTCGCGCGAGCGATACGCCACCGCCGCATACATCGTATTCATGGCGGCGAAGCTGGAACCGATCGCCATGATGACCGCCACAAACGTACCGATAAATTTGATCGCTCCACCAGAACTGGTTTGCTTCTCGTAATACTCGGTTTCGAGCGTGCCCTCGAGCTTCAGCCGCTGATCATCGCTGACGCGATGTTTCAGCGCGTCCGCCGCAACCGGGTCGGTTGCCCGCAGATAAGCAGAAGAATAGGCTCCCTGGCGATCGAAATCCGCGGCGATCTGGTTGACATCGCCCCAGAGTTCCGAATCGTATGCGGTGCCACCCGAATCGAACACGCCCACGACCTTCCACTGCCCCTTGGCAAAGTCAAGACTGTCGCCGACGTTCGCGCCAGAAAAACGATTGTGAATGGACTGCCCGACCACCACTTCGCGCTGTCCTGGCGCAAACCAGCGGCCTTCGACCAGCTTTGCGCTGGGACGCAGAGTGAGGCCCGCCGGCATCAGGCCGCGAACTGAAACGTTCACTTCACCGGTTCCATCCTTGCGGGGCAGCACGACCACCACCACCCATTCGCCGGAGGCGAGCGGTTCTCCCTGGCTGTCCTTGGCAATCCCAGGGAGCGTCTTCAACGTCGGGAAAAGATTGGCGTCGAAGCCTCCCGAAAGTTCCGCCGTTGAGCCCTTGCGCATGACGAGCACGTTCACAGGATCCCCGCTGGCCATGAAGGCCTTCTTCAGACCCGCCAGCAGCGCCATCAGGAAAACAGCGGTGGTTACCGTGAGCGCAATGCCCAGAGCCGTCATGATGGTGAGGCCCTTGCGCAGCTTCAGATTGCGAATGTTATAGCTGATCGGAATCGCCATGCTGTTCCTTCGCTACCCGATGTAGCGCAGACCCTCCACAATATCCAACTTTGCCGCGTGGTAAGCGGGTAAGATCGCGCTCAGGATGCTGCGGCGCTTGTTGCGAAACGCGCTTTTGGTCACGAAGCGGGTTAATGTCATGCGACTCCGGAAGGCCCACCAGTTGACAAGAAAATTTCCCGAGAGGGACAGCCAATCCCATTTACGCTAGCCCTGAGGATAAAGCAGCGGTCGCGGTATGGACAACTGGACTTTGATCTTCCTTTCGAGAACATCCTTTTCGTCGAAGAGTCGGGTCAGACAACCTCAACGTGTTTATTGTTATGGAGGTGGCAATGTTCAGGGGACGCGTTCGCCCCGATCGCGGAACTCACCTCAGTATCAAGTCCAAGCGACAGATTTTCCCGGCCATTTTTCAGTACTTTCGTAACTCTCAGTTGGGCAGTTGAAGGCGGTATCCTAAGGTTTGATTCTCCCCCTGATTCTTAAATCCATATTCAGGGTGTAGTGCGGCTTGTCACCGCGAGGACGATTGTAATGGCGACGATGTTTGGCCGGTTCGAAGTCCAGAGTGAGCTTTCCAAGTCAGAGACCGCCTTGATTTACAAGGCGATGGACACGGAAACCAACCAGGTTGTGGCGCTCAAGACGCAGAGTCTGGAGCCGCTTGGCGACCGTGCGGACGCGTTTGTCGACACGCTGATCGCCGAAGGCGAGAGCACGCGCGATCTCGTCAGCCAGAACATTGCACTTCTCTACGGCGCAGGCGAGATCGACGGCCAGTTCTGCGCGGCGATGGAGTACATCCAGGGGAACAGCGTTGCCACCATGTTGGCGCGCAAAGAAGGCTTCTCCATCTGGGATCTGCTCGACATTACGCGCCAGGTTTGCGCTGGCCTGGAGCATGCTGCCTCGAAGGGTGTGGCCCACTGTTCGCTGGAGCCCGCCAAGATCATGGTGCAGTGGGACGGGATGGTCAAAATCCTCGGCTACGGCATCTCCAACATGGGCCTCATTGAAGCGGAATCGGGAAAAGGTTTGGGCCGGCTCATGCCCTACTGTTCTCCCGAACAGATTCGTGGAGAAGCCATCGACCTGCGTTCGAACCTGTTTACCTTAGGCGCGATCCTCTACGAGATGGTGGTTGGCCGGCAGGCTTTCGACGCCGCAGATCCGGTTACGCTTGTCAGCCAGATTGAGAATGAGACGCCCGCCAGCCCGTCTTCGGTGAATTCCAAGATTCAACCGGGGGTGAGCGCGCTGATTATGAAAGCGCTCGCGAAAGATCCCGCGGAGCGTTATCAGAGCGCGCGCGAACTGGTGGATGACCTGGAGAAGTGCAAGGAAAACGGCAAGAAAGCCGCCACTGATCCCAAACAGACGACCCAGGCGCCGAAAGTTGCCGTGAGTTCCGCGGCTCGCGCGGCGGCGGCCAGCAAGTTTGTCTCGGCAGCCTCAAGCGCGGCCACGCCCGAGGCTTCCGCTCAAGCCGTTTCGCCCAAACCTGTTTCTCCTGTTTCTCCGCGAATCGACGTGCCGGTGTTTTCTCAGACCGATCCGCCAGCAGCCGAAACCAAAGCCGCCGCGGCAGTTGCGGGCGCGGCGAGCGGAGGGAGCGCCACGCGCGTGTCCAATGCCTCTGATGATTCGAACTCTGACTCGAACTCCGATTCGAAATCTGGCGTGCGGCTCATGGGTGAATTTGAAGTAAGTAGTCCCGAATCCCAGGCCGCGCACGGCCCGGTTTTATCGGCGGCGGCGGTGGAGCAAGAAACTGAGCGGCATTCGCCCCGCGTGGCCGTTGATCCAATGATGTCCGAGCCAATGGCGAGCTCATCCGGCAGAAGTTTTTCTGACCTCGCAGAGATGCCTCCACTCAAGGAACCCGTTTTCGCGCCGTCAGTTCCCGAGCCGGCTGAGCCGTCGCGTCCCGTGGCACAGATCTCCCCGAAGAAAGAGGAGAAACCAAAAATCCAGCCGCGGGAAGTCGCGAAAAAAGCAATTCATCAAATCGCCACCCTTCCGCCGCGGCTGATGCTCTATTCAATCCTGGGCGCGGTTGGACTCATCCTCGTGATTGTGATCGCGCTCTTTTTCCATGTTCGCTCGGAAGACGATAGTTCCACGGCTGCTCCGCGGCCGACGAAAGCCGTAAGCCCAGCCCAACCCGCTGCCCAGACTCCGGTGGCGCCGCAAATCGAGAAGGCAACTCCACCCGCCCCGCCCGTTGCGGAAGCTCAACCGACCCTGACGGTACGCCAAGTCGAAAAGCGCAGCTCGAACAGCACGCGCCGGGCGCCCGCTCCGGCCCCGGTGCCGGTCGTGATCCCGGGCGAGGCCCTGATTGACTCCAGCCCGCAGGGCGCACAGTTTCAGGTCGATGGAAGGAGCGATCCGTCGTGGGTTACGCCGTTTAGTGTGATGGGCCTAAGTCCTGGTAAGCACATCATATCTGCCAGCAAGTCCGGCTATTCGCCCGAGATACGGTCGGTCGATGTTGCTGCCGGCAGCAAATCGTCTCTGACGCTTCATTTGTCGCCGGTCAATGCGCTGGTGGTGGTGAACAGCACGCCGCCCGGCGCTGACGTCATCATGGACGGCAAGCCTACCGGACGAGTGACCCCGGCGCAGTTCGCAGTGGAAAAAGGAAGCCACACAATTCTGTTGCGCAAGCAGGGATATCTCGACGAGACCGTCACTGCCGATCTCGGTCCCGCTCAGAATTTCCAGTACTCGCCTGCGCTCAGAGCGCTGGGCAATACTGAGGACATGCGCACTATCGGCAAGTTCAACAAGTTGTTTGGACGCGGCGGAGAGAGCACGGCGGGCATGGGTTCCATCATCATTCGCACCCTGCCGAGAGGCGCACAGGTCGCGATCAACCAGCGGGTCCTTGATAAGACCTCGCCAGTCGACATCATGCTGGGACCGGGGAACTACATCGTGGATATCACGCTGACCGGTTTCAAGCCAATCCACAAAGTGGTCAGCGTCGACAAAGGCGGCAAGGCCGCAATCGACGAAATCCTCGAGCGGCAATGACCGGCAATAAGCGGCGATTCGCCAAGTCTCTGCTCACACTTCTGGTGTGGTGCGGGCATCTCCTTCGGCTTCCCTCGCGAAAAACCCAGATGCAAAGCGCTACATAACTGATAATCGAAAGACTTAATCAGGAATAAGCCGCCAGCCGCCCTCATTGGGTGTAATCTGGAGCCAGCGGCTGCCGGTCGCCTATCGCTTAGAGCCGTGATCCAAATCACAGTCTGCGGTGCCGAGTGGATGCAGAATTAGGCTAAGGCAAGAGGGAGTGACATTGTGTCGTCGCAGCCTACGCCGGGCAAGTTGAGCCCCGATCTGTTGCAGGCCCTTCACGGAATCCAATCGGTTCAGCTGTTCCCCAAAGGCTCCACGCTGTTTCAGCAGGGTTCCGCGGTCACGGGCGTTTACCTGGTGGAGAGCGGCGAGGTTCGCGTCCTGCTGCCGACCGGTCAGAGTCAAAAGCAGCTTCTGGAGGTCGTCGGTCCGGGAACCATGCTCGGGCTGAGCGAGAGCATGACCGGGGAAAAGTATCGAATCACCGCGGAAGCGGGTGACGAAACGACGGCCGGCTTCATTCCGCGCCAGGAGTTTCTGGAGTTTCTGCGTGAGCACGGCGATTTCTGCATGCAGGTGGTGCGGCTGCTGAGCGAAGACTTGCACGCACTTTACCACAAGTTCCGCAGCATCAGTGCTCATCCGGGGCGTCCGCGGCACCGGCCTCTGGACGAGCAGTTGAATTAGGTCAGGTCTCAGGTCTTAGGTCTCAGGTTTCTTCCTCCACGGTAAAGACTGATAGCTGAGACCTGAGACCTGCCTTTCCTAGTTCGCTTTAAAGTTGACCGTGATCTGCGTCTGGATCTCGACTGGAGCGCCATCGAGGTAGTACGGCTTGTATCTCCATTGGCGGACAGCTTCCACCGCGGCGTGCGCAAGAACTGCGTCTCCACTGAGCACTTTCAGATTGGTGACGTTGCCCTCTTTGTTGATGGTGGCTTCGATCTGCACTGCGCCCTGGGCATGAACCGCGAGCGCGGCTTGCGGATACTTTGGTTGTACCCGCTTGATCAGAAGTCCTTGGGACACACCCTGGGAAATTCTTAGCGTTGCCAGCGAGGGCTTGGTAAGACTTGACGATGCCGAAGACATCAGGCCGCTCAAGTTGCTATCGTTCGCGGATGCAACGGCGAGCGGACTGGGAAGCGGAGGCGCGGACTCCTCGGCTGGGGCCTGTGTTTTGGTTCCCGCGGCGTTCGACTTCACTCGTATGGGCGCCAAATCGGGTTTCTTCGTTTCCGGCTCAGAGTTCGCGGCGATCCGAATCACTGGAGAATTTCCAGCACCAGCCGACGGCTTGTCGAGCAGTGTCGCTGTAGCCGTTTTGGGAGCTAAGGTTTGAGTTGTGGAACTCGCCCGATCGGGCGTGCTCGTCGAAGGTGCCACCACTGGGGAGGACATGGGTGCCAGAGCACGAGCGGGTTGCCCCGAGTCCTGTGGCGTGCTTACGGGTTGCGGAGCTGGGGTTGTGCTGGACTTGCCTAACTTCCCATTACTAAGGTAGCCGAGCACGGCCAGAACCAGGACAGCCACAACTGCGATCAGGATTCTTTTGTTGCCGCCCGATCCGCCGGAATCTTCTTCGCCCAATGCGGCAAAAGACGGGGCATCGGTAATGCTCGCCGAATTTAACATTGGAGCGGGAGCAGCGTCATGCGACGCATTGTCGGGCGATGGATTGTCGGGCTCCGATTCAACGATCTTGTTCTCTTTCGCTGGCGGAGCTGTTACTTTTTTTGCCGGAGCCGGTGCTGCGGCTGACCCTGGGGCAGACGTGAAAGCGGAACTCGCATCTTGGGCTGGTACGGACGCGGCGGCGACTCTTGCCGCTTCGTTTCTGACTACGTCGTTCTTGATTACACCCGCGGACGCGGGCTGCCGCGCTGCCGCTGCTGGCTCGGCCACGATCGTAGTCTTGCTTTGCGCTGCGGACTCGGGAACAACCGCCGGTTTGTCCTCAACTTTTGCCGACGCTGTCATTGCCGGATACGCCGCCGGAATCATCGCCGGCAGCGGAGCTTCAAATTCAGGAAGCTCGGGAGGGCTTGGTGGTGGAGCAATCGCTTCAGCGCTACGACTTGCCGATTGGAATGAACTGGCGACGGATACAGGAGCTGTTTTTGCGGGCATTACGGGAGTTGCAGCGCTGGTAGCACTGGCGCCGGCAGCGTCAGAGTTTTTCCGCAAGAGTCCCCGCGCGACCCGAAGCGTTCCCTTTGCCTGCTCGACGTTGATCGGCTTGGTGAGCACAAGGTTGGCGCCGATGCGGTAGGCTTTGGCCACGCCCGCTTGTCCTTCGACCAAAGCGATGGCCAGCGAGCTCTGATTGGAGCTGGAATTTCTTGCGCTCTTAAAGAGCAGGGAAGCGTTCTGTTCGTTCTCGCAGTCCACGACGATGGCGTCGTAGCGCTGCGCCATCAATTTCTTGACCGCAGCAAACGGTTCCTGAACCGGGTCTATGGTGAAGTCCAGTTCGCCGAACACCTGACTTACGACGCGAGCCAGTTTTTCATCGGGACAGAAAAGTAAAGCTTGGTAACCCATAATGAGGTCATCCTAGGTAATGTCGTGGGTACCAGCAAGTTACGTGGGTAATTGAATGGCCGTGGGGCGTCGATGGTCGTTTGTCGTTTGTCGTTCGCGGCTTGTCGGATCACCCGGAAAGCATGGTACTGGTTGGCCATCAACGAGCGACCATCGACTAACGACTAAACGACGTTCTGACTCGTCTGCGGTCAAGGCCGCTGAAAGTCGACGATCACGACGGTCTGGAAGGGCTGAGCCTTTCCGTCGCGGACGTAGGGCCGATAGCGCCACTGCTTCACGGCTTGGATGGCGGCGGTTGCCAGGGTAGCGTTTCCCTCGACCAGTCGCAGACCCTCAACCTTGCCGGTTTCATCAACCACCGCCTTGAGGACAACCGTTCCTTGCGCTTCCCCGGAGCGCGCTTCGACGGGATATTTCGCCGGAACGCTGTGAGCCAGCCGTTTCTCCGCACCCTGGGAAGAGAGAATGATCGCGCTGTTTTCCCTGGGCAGTTGGGTGTCGGACGAAGTCGCAGCGGCGGCGTCCTTCTTACTGTCGCTGGGTTTGCTGGCGATGGGTTTGTTAACCTCAGGCTTGGTGACAACAGGTCGAGCTGTGGTTGTGGACCCGGAAGTTGGCGTCGCAACTGCCGTGCCTGGAGTCGCTGCCGGCTGGGAAGGAACAGTCGCGGCGGCGGACGTTGTTGCTGAACCTGTTGCGGAATTTGGGACCTTTGACTGTGTCTGATTCGGAGCGGTTGGCGATTCCGGCGCAGGCGCCGAGGTTGTGGCCGGAGCCAGCTGCGCTGAAGGCTTCGTGGGATTTGGCGCCCGAGTCGGCGGCAGCGCCATACCGGCGAGGGCCAGCACGCGATCAATCTGCGGTTGGGCGATGGCTCGGAATCCGGGCTGATACGTCCACGCGGCATAGAAGCCGCCGCCGGCGAGCGCGAGCATTAGCAACGCGACCAGTGGACTGCGTCTTTTCTGCTGGCCTTGATGGTAGGATGAAAGGCCCGGGGCGCGAGATTCGGCTGCCGGTTGATCCGGCGCTGCTTTGTTCAGTCTCGAGCTTTCCAGTTGTGCTTCCGCCAGTTCCGATTCTTCCAGTTCCGTTCTCTCCAGTTCCGCAAGTACCGGATCGTCGGAAGGTTTTACTGGGCGCGCAGGTTTCGAATTTACCGAAGCAGCTCGAGCCGAAGATGACTCTGACAAATCTGACAATGATGATGCTGAAAAAGATGCGGACTGCGGATTCAACTTTGGAGAATCTGGCGTGGCATCGATTTCGTCCACTGCGGAATGCATTTTCGTCGTGAGGGCTGGCGCGGAGAGCGTCGCGGTTAAAGCAGAGGTTGGAGCGGCGGTCGGAGCGGAGGTTGGAACGAAGCTTGGAGCGGGCTCCGCAAAGTTCGTCAGTTGCGAAGAAACGGCTGCGACTGCGGCTGCCTGCGCGCGTTCTTCGGCCATGACCGTGCTGGCCACCGCCGCGCTCATGGTCTGCGGGGGAACACTCTCGTTTGTCTGGACGTCTTTTCGCACACGGCTGACTGCGGTGCGGATGGTGCTCCGGGCTTGGTCTTTCGCGACCGGCTTGGTCAGAATCAGTTCTGCGCCCAGGCGAAAAGCAGTTGGTAGACCGGCGCGGCCATCGACAATGGCAATCGGGACAGGGTTATTGCCGTTTTTTCCGCGACGACAAACGTCAAAGATCAGCTTGGCTGCCGGCAGATTTTCGCAATCGACCAACACCAGGTCGAAGCTGTGCGAATTGAGTTTTTGGGCAGCGGAGGCTCCGTCCAGGGGACGCTCGCAAGTCACTGACATCTCTTCCAAAACGCCAGTAATTGCGCTGACTGCCTGGTCGTCCGGCGACAACAGTAGGGCATGGGGCATAGCTCTCCCATGCTAGGAACCGCTGTCGAAAGCCGCAAGTTACGGGGGTAAGTGGGTGGCTCCCTATAGTTTTAGGGAAGCCGCTGGTTTTTTCCGACGGCCGACTCCGGCTGAGGATAGACAATCGAACCGCGAAAGGCGGACTTGTCGGCGGGCGCAAAATCGGGGAATGGCAACTGGTGTTGGTCCCGCCATTGCTGGACCTGCTGCTCGGCGGCGCTGGTTTTTTCCTTGTCGAGTCCGCAATCGCGCGAGAAATATACGGTCTGCGACGGGAAGGCGAAGCCGCTGCCCGATTTCTCGACGATCTCCATGATGCGCAGCAACAGGTCTTCGCGGATGGCTAAGAATTCGTTGGAGTCTTGGGTGAGCACGTAGCTGAAGATCTCAAGGCGCAAGGCGCTGTTGTCGAAATTGGCGAAGCGGATATATGCGCTTTCGCTTTCGACCTTCGGGTGTTCGTATAACATGCGGCGAACTTCCGCCAGCAGATAACGCAGTTGGTCCGCCGTGGTCTCACACCTGATCGCGAGCGCAGGATTGAACAGAATTTTGTCGCGCCGGGTGAAATTTTCGATGTTCATGGTGGCGAGGGCGCCATTGGGAATAGAAAGCTCGGTGCGTGCGTCGGTGCGAACGCGGGTCGAGCGCAGGCTGATGTCTTCCACGGTTCCGACGCGATCGCCGAAGCGGCAGTAATCGCCGACGCGGATGACTTCGTCGGCCAGAACGGAAACCCCGCCGAAAAGATTTTCGAGCGTCTTCTGGGCCGCGAATGCGATGGCAATGCCGCCGATGCCAAGGCCGGCGAGCACGGTGGTCAGGTTGAAGCCCAGTATGCCGAACGCCGTCAGGATGGCGACGATCACCACCAGCGCTGCGAGCAGCCGCTCGCCCAGCACCATCAGGGTTCCGGTGCCGGTGCGGCCCGCGCCGATGGCGTGGATGCGCAGGCGCTGCATCGTGAGGCTGGCGGCGCGGAGCAGAAACCAGAAGAAGCCGATGCTGATGAGAACGCCGATGGTCCGGTAGTAATAAAGACGTGGCAGCAACGGCAGGCCGAGGTAGCCGGCAATCGCGCGGTGAGCCAGCGCGCTGAATGAGACCAGCAGCGGCTTGGACATGCGGCTGTAGGGGTGCAGGTTGGGACGGTGTCTGAGCTTGAGCCAAATCCGGCGCGGAATCGCCAGCAGCAGAACCATCGCCCAGCCGATCGCGAGCGCCACTGGAATCGCGGCGAAGAGCGCCAGCCATTGCCACAGCGGCATCCCGAGAAATACGTTTCTAACCAGGCTTTGAGGGAGTTTGCTTTCGACCTGGTGAGCCTCGAGGTTGTCATACAACTCAGGGACTTTGCTGAGCGTCTCGGAAGAGAAGAGCCAGATTTTTCCGGAATTCGGATCCCCGACTCGGACGAGGACAACGGGAACATCCGCATCCCCATAGGAAAAAACGCCGACAGTTTGCCGATCGAGGACACCGTAATCCGGATTGCCTTCGGGACTGGTGCTGAGCCGCCGCAGACTGCCCACGAAGGTGCGGTCCATCAGCATCTTCAGCTGGTTGGCCAAGTCTGGACCCTGCGACTGGCGGCGCGCGGTGCTCATTTGCAGGTAATCGGCGGCGGTCTGGTAATTTCCGGCCTGCGCGGTTTGCAGGAATCCAAGCACGGTTCCTGAAGGCGTCCCACGTCCCAGTTCATCGGCGGCCGCGGGAGTTGCTGCCTGAGCCTGTGCCCCACCCGGCAGCAGGCTGGTCACTGACTGGGCCACTGACTGGGCCATCAGCCCATGGAGAGAAAGGGAAACGAGAAGAACCAACAACACCAATTTTTTCATCGAGATTCCAGTATGGGTAGTGGGCTACGAGCTATGAGCTTCGAGTAAACCAGTTTGCCCGCAGCTCGCGGCTCGAAGCTCGCAGCTTACTTACGCCACTACCTCTTTGGACGATAGATGTCGGTGGCCTGTCCGTAGAAGACCTCCGCCGATTCCATCATCGTCTCCGATAGCGTTGGGTGCGGATGAATCGTCATGCCAACATCGGCCGCCAGGGCGCACATTTCGATGGCCAGCACGCCTTCGGCGATCAGTTCGCCCGCGCCTGCGCCCACGATGCCGACACCGAGCACGCGTTCCGTCTTCGGATCGATGAGCAGCTTGGTGAGACCTTCGGGCCGATCGAGCGTGATGGCGCGCCCCGAAGCGGCCCACGGAAACTTGGCGACGGTGATCTCGCGTCCTTGTTCCTTGGCTTGCGTTTCCGTCAGTCCAGCCCACGCGATCTCAGGATCGGTGAACACGACCGCAGGGATCGCGTTCGGTTCGAAAGCAACCTTGTGTCCGGCGATGGCTTCAACGGCGGTGCGGCCCTCATGCATCGCCTTGTGGGCCAGCATCGGTTCGCCGGCGACGTCGCCGATCGCGTAGATCGTGGGATCCGCGGTCTGCCGCTGTTCGTTAATTTCGATGAATCCCTTCTGGTTGACTTTGACTTTCGTCTGGTCGAGACCGGGGATTTCGGAATTCGGCCGGCGCCCGACCGACATCAGCACGCGATCAAACACCTGCACCTGCTCTTTCTCTTTCACAGCCGGACCCTCGAGCGTTACGCGAATGCCAGTCTTCTCGTCCTCGAGCGATTTGACCGTGGTATTCAGCAGGATCGCGGAGAAAAGTTTTTCCAGGCGCTTGTGCAGAGGCAGCACCAGGTCGCGGTCGGCGCCGGGCAGCAGGCCGGGCATCATTTCGACGCAGGTCACCTTGGTGCCGAGCGTGGCGTAAACCGATCCCAGTTCCAATCCAATGTAGCCGCCGCCGATGACCAACAGCGTTTTGGGAACGTCGGGCAGATCGAGAGCGCCGGTCGAATCCATGAGGCGCGGGCTGTCGAGCTTGAGGCTGGGCACGACCGTCGGCCGCGATCCGGTCGCGATGATGATGCGGTCGAACGTCATGTTCTCTTCGCCGCCGGCTGCGGTCTTCGTCACTTTCAGCGTCGTCGAATTCACGAATGTCGCTTTGCCCTGCACCAACTGGACCGACCGCTGCTCGGATAATTGCCCCAGCCCGCCGGTCAGCTTCTTGACGACACTCTCTTTCCATCCCCGAAGCTTGTTCAGGTCAACTTTGGGCTCGCCAAACTCGATGCCCCAGTTCTTCGCCTGCTCGGCTTCTTCGAGCAGCTTAGCCACGTGCAGCAGGGCCTTGGAAGGGATGCAGCCGCGATACAGGCAGACGCCGCCGGGGTTCACTTCCGGATCGATCAGCGTAACTTTCATGCCCAGGTCGGCAGCCAGAAATGCGGCAGCATAACCGCCGGGTCCGCCGCCAATCACAGCCACACGGAGATTCGAAGAGTTCGTCATTTCGTTATCTACCTTAAAGTTACTGCTGAATTTGTTTGACCCTGAATTCATTTATCCCTGAACCGAAAGCAGAAATGGCTGCTCGAAGGCTTCCGCGATCCAGCGCAGAAAACGCGCGGCATCGGCCCCATCGATCAACCGGTGATCGTACGAGAGTGAGAGCGGCAGAATCAAGCGCGGCTCGAATTTGTTGTTCACCCACTCCGGCTCCATCCGCGAACGCGAAAGGCCGAGAATCGCGACTTCGGGATGATTCACGATGGGAGAAAACCCAGTGCCGCCGATCCCTCCGAGATTGGTGATGGTGAATGTGCCGCCTTCCATCTCCTCGGGAGTGAGCTTGCGGTCGCGCGCCTTCTTCGAGAGCTGCGTCATCTCCGCCGCCAGCTCGACAATATTTTTTTTGTCTACGTCGCGAATGACCGGCACCAGCAGTCCGCGATCGGTGTCCACCGCAACGCCGATGTTGATGTACTGCTTGTAGATGATTTCTTCCTTCCCCATATCAATCGAGGCATTGAACTGGGGAAATACTTTCAGGGCCGACGCGCAGACTTTCAGCGCGATCGCCGTCACCGTCATCTTGCCGCTCGTTTCTTCCGCCCGCGGCGCGAAGCGGGCGCGCAACTGTTCGAGTTCGGTGATGTCGGCGCGATCCTGCTGGGTGACATGCGGAATCGTGTTCCACGCCTGACGAAGGTGTTCAGCGGTTTTGCGCCGCACTCCGCGCATCGAAACGCGTTCCGTTTTGCCCCACTTGGAGAAGTCGGGCAGTTCAGGTTCGACGAAGCTTCCGCGTGGAGTTTGTGCCGCAGCGGCGGCCGCCGCCAGAGCATTCTTGGCGCACAGCTTCACGTCGTCTTCACTGATGCGCCCGCCCGGGCCGCTGCCGGGCACACTGCGAATATCAACTCCAATCTCGCGCGCCAGACGGCGCACGTGCGGCGCCGCCGGCACCGGATCGCGGTCTGTGCCGGCAACCTTGCCCAGTTGCACGGGCATGCTGAACGCCGGTATCGCGGCTTGCGGTTGATCCGGTGGCAGCGCCTGTTCTTCAGTTTTGCCCTCGGCGCGCATCGCCAACTGGAACGCGAGCCGCGCCGCTTGCTGTCCGGAGATGTGTTCCACCGGTTCGTGCCTGCGAACAGGTTGCACCTCGGCGACTGCACCGCCCTCCAGCGTAAAGATGACCTCACCAACCTTGACCTTCTGACCTTCTTTGACCTTGATCTCGCGCACCACGCCGCTGATCGAGGAAGGAACTTCGATCACGGCTTTGTCGGTTTCGAGTTCCATGCAAGGCTGGCCTTCGGTGATGCTGGCGCCGGGCTTGATCATCAAGCGGACCAGGTCGCCGCTCTCGATATTCTCGCCCAGTTCGGGCAGCTTAAACTCCGTTGCCATTCCTTCCTTGTCCCTCTAGCTCTTTCCCTCTAGCTGGTGGCGGGATTGCGTTTTTCCGGATCGATTCCAAGATCGCGGATCGCTTTCTCCAGGAGTTTCGCACTGACACGTTCGGCGCCGTCCTTCTTCTCGCCGGACTTTTCGCCCGCCAGGGCATGCAGCGTGGCGAGCACCATGTGCTTTGCGTCCACTTCGAAAAAATCTCGCAGGGATGCGCGATTCTCGCTGCGCCCGAAACCGTCCGTGCCGAGCGACACCAACTTGCCCGGAACCCACCGCGCGATACTTTCCGGCAGAATCTTCATGTAATCCGATGCCGCGATGAATGGGCCGGATGCGCCCTTCAGTGTCTGAGTGACATATGGCACTTTGGCTGGCTTTGTGGGATGCAACATGTTCCAGCGCGCGCAGTCGTTCGCTTCGCGATAAAGCTCCTTGTAACTGGTCACGCTCCACACGTCCGCCGCTACGCCATAGTCCTTTTCCAGAATCGCTTGCGCCTTGAGCACCTCAAACATGATGGCGCCGCTGCCCAGTAACTGCGCGCGCAGCTTCGCATTTTTCTCTTCGGAAGTCCGGTAGCGGTACAAGCCTTTGAGGATGCCCTCGCGGACGCCCGGCTGGCTGGGCATCTCGGGCATCGGCAGCGGCTCATTGGTGACCGTCAAGTAATAAAAGATGGATTCGCCTTTGACATACATCCGCTTGATGCCGTCCTGAATAATGACTGCGATCTCATAGGCGAACGCCGGATCGTAAGCCAGCAGGTTCGGCACTGGGAGAGCGAGTACCTGGCTGTGTCCATCCTGATGCTGCAGTCCTTCGCCCGCCAGCGTTGTTCTGCCCGCCGTGCCTCCGATCAGGAAGCCACGGCAGCGCATATCCGCCGCGGCCCAGATCAGGTCGCCGATGCGCTGCAGTCCGAACATCGAGTAATAAATAAAGAAGGGGATCGTGTTGATGCCGTGATTGGCATACGCGGTGCCGGCGGCGATGAAAGAACACATCGATCCCGCCTCGGTGATGCCCTCTTCCAGAATCTGTCCGTTCTTCGCCTCCTTGTAATAGAGGAGCGTAGCCATATCGACCGGCTCATAGAGCTGGCCCACGCTCGAATAGATGCCAACCTGGCGGAAGAGCGCCTCCATGCCGAAGGTGCGGGCTTCATCGGGAACCACGGGCACGATAAAGCGGCCCACTTCAGGGTCGCGCAGTAACTTCGAGAGCATGCGCACGAAGACCATGGTGGTGGAAGCTTCGCGACCCTCAGTGCCCTTGTAGAACTCCTCAAAGAGCGATTCAGAAACCGGCTTGAACGGCGTGGCGCGCACCCTCCGCACCGGCATGTAGCCGCCCAGTTGTTTCCGGCGCTCCTGCAGGTACTTGATTTCCGGGCTGTCGTCGGCCGGGCGATAGAACGGCGCATTGTGAAGCTCGCCGTCTGGAATCGGAATGCCGAAGCGCGAGCGGAAGATTTGTAACTCATCGTCATTCAGCTTTTTCTGCTGGTGCGTAATGTTCTTGCCTTCGCCCGCTTCGCCGAGTCCATAGCCCTTGATGGTTTTGGCGAGAACGATAGTTGGAGATCCGGTGTGCTCAACCGCCGCCTTGAACGCGGCGTACACTTTGATCGGGTCGTGACCGCCGAGCCGCATGCGGGCGAGTTGCTCGTCCGAAAGATGTTCCACCATCTTCAGTAGCCGGGGATCGGTGCCGAAGAAATTCTGCCGGAAATACGCGCCACTCTCGACGAAATATTTCTGATACTGGCCGTCGGTGATCTCGCCCATGCGCCGGACGAGCAGGCCATCGCGATCGGCCTGAATGAGCGGATCCCAATCGCCGCCCCAGATCAGCTTGATGACGTTCCATCCCGCGCCGCGGAAAATTGCTTCCAGCTCCTGGATGATCTTGCCGTTTCCGCGTACCGGTCCGTCGAGGCGCTGGAGGTTGCAGTTGACGACGAAAATCAGGTTGTCGAGCCGCTCGCGCGAAGCCAGGGTAATCGAGCCGAGCGATTCCGGTTCGTCCATTTCGCCATCGCCCAGGAACGCCCAGACTTTGCCGCCGGTGGAAGTTTTCAACCCGCGATTTTCCAGGTATTTGATGAACCGAGCGTGATAGATCGCCTGAATCGGGCCCAATCCCATCGACACGGTCGGAAATTCCCAGAAGTCGGGCATGAGCCATGGATGCGGATACGACGATAATCCGCCGCCCGGTTTCAACTCCCGCCGGAAGTTCTCCAATTTCTCTTTGGCGATACGGCCCTCGAGGTAGGCGCGGGCGTAAATTCCGGGCGCGGCGTGTCCCTGGAAATAGACAACATCGCGGTCGCCGGATTCCGTGGATGCTTGAAAGAAGTGATTGAACGCCACTTCGTAGAGCGTAGCCGCCGACGCAAACGTAGAGATGTGTCCGCCGATGCCTTCTTGAATCTTGTTGGCGCGGACGACCATAGCCATGGCGTTCCAGCGCACTAGGCTCTTGATGCGGCGCTCCATTTCCTGGCTGCCAGGGAATGGGGGTTGCTGCCGGGAAGGGATCGTATTCTGGTAGGGGGTCGTCGCCGAGAACGGCAGGTTGATCCCAGCTTCGCGCCGGGCATGCAGCGCCAGTTGCTGCAAAAGCCGCCCCGCGCGATCCGGGCCGCCATGCGAGAGCACATAGTCGAGCGAGTCCAGCCACTCGCGCGTTTCCAGGACTTCGATTCCGTTCGTCGGTTGCGTCTCAGCCAATCTGACCTCACGAATAACACCGCAATTGCTCATCATAAGCAATCGGGAGGAATTTTGCTGGGGGCGGGGCGAAATCAGTCGTCGGTTGCTGGTCGATAGTCGTTAGTCAAAGCGTTTGCGAACAGCGAAACGACCAACGACCACTCCTATTCCAGCGTCACCGCTTTCACCAGGTTGCGCGGATGATCCACATCGAGGCCGCGCTTGGCGGCGACATAATAGGCAAACAACTGCAGAGGAACGATCTCGAGAATCGGCGACAGCAGTTCCGGCGCCGCGGGAATAAAGACGGTGTGGTTCGCTAGCTGCGGTACGGTTGTGTCTCCTTCGGTTGCCAGCGCGATCAATGTCGCACCCTGCTTCTTGAACCCTTCCATGTTGCTCACGTTCTTGTCGTAGCGCAAGACGGAGCCCGCGTCGTTATTATTGCGGTCGCAGGTCGCGATCATGACCAGCGGCAAGCGGAAATCAATCAGCGCGTTCGGCCCATGCTTGGCTTCTCCGGTGGGATAGCCTTCCGCGTGAATGTACGAAACTTCTTTCAGTTTGAGAGCTCCATCCAACGCGATCGGGTAGTGGATGGCGCGGCCGAGGAACATGAAATCGTCCACGCGATAGTAAAGCTCGGCCAGCTTCTCCACTTGATCGGACGCCGCCAAAATCCTTTCCGTCTTTTGAGGTAGCGCCAGAAGTTCGCCGATGTAGCGCTGGGCCAGCGCCTTCGAAACCTTCTCCTTGATTTCGCCGAGGTAGAGCGCGAAGAGAAACAAACACGCCATCTGCGCGGTGAATGCCTTGGTCGAGGCGATGCTGATCTCCGGACCAGCGTGGGTGTAGATGAAACCGTCGGCTTCCCGCGCAACCGTCGAGCCTTCGACATTCGAAATGGCGATGGTGCGCGACCCCTTCTGCCGGGCTTCGCGCTGCGCTGCGGTCGTGTCGGCGGTTTCTCCCGACTGAGTAATAAAGATGCTGAGTTCTCCCCGCCCAATCATCGGGTTGCGGTATTCGAACTCGCTCGCGTAGTCCACATCGACCGGCACGCCCGCCAGTTCCTGCATCATGAACTGGCCCGTCATACCCGCGTGACGGCTGGTCCCGGAAGCCACGATGTTAATCCGCCGCAGCGCGCGCAGTTCCTCGCGCGCGATATGGATTTCGTCCAGGCGAACCAATCCTTCGGCCAGCGAGACGCGTGGTTCAATGGTTCGCCGCAAGGCGTCGGGCTGCTCAAAAATCTCTCGAATCAGATGATGCGGAAACTTGCGCGTCTCAGCCATTACTTTCCTTAACCATCATTCTTTCTAACCATCATTCTTCTAACCAGCGCGCTCTAAATCGTTACCAGGAGCAATCCACGCCGCCAACAAAAGTCCGCAACACTTCGCCTTCCGGGCTTAAGATCACGAAGTCCGCGTCGGCTCCCACCGCGAGAACACCCTTGTTCGCTATTCGCGCCACCCGCGCCGGATTCTGGCTGGCGGCCGCCACTGCCCGGGGCAGATCCCATTCCGCGAAACGCGCCAGATTGCGTACGGCACGGTCCATGGTCAAAACGCTTCCAGCCAGCTTGCCGTCCGCCATGCACTTGCCATCTCGAACATCTACTTCGAAAGACCCAAGCCGATAGCGGCCATCAGGCATGCCCGTCGCGGACGTAGCATCCGTGATGAGCACAGTTTGCTCCGGGCCTTTGGCATTAGCAAAGAGCTTCACGATTGTGGGATCAAGATGAACGCCGTCGGCGATGATGTCCGCGCTCATGCGACGATCCGTGAGCACCGCCCCCAAAATACCGGGACTGCGATGGTCGAGCGGACGCATGGCATTGAAAGTGTGCGTCGCGTGGCGCGCTCCCGCCACGATTCCGCGTTCGGCTGCCGCAAGGTCGGCGTCGGAGTGTCCCAGGCTCACGCAAACGCCGCGCCGCGCGGCTTCGGCAATGACCTCTGGCGCGCCCTCCAATTCGGGAGCAATCGTCATCATGCGAATACGGCCGCGCGCCGCCTGCCAGAACTGCTCGAACAAGGTCAGCGTCGGAGCCAGCAAATTTCCCGGCGGGTGTACGCCGCGGCGCGCATGGCTGATGAATGGTCCTTCAAGATGGATTCCGAGCGGGACCGCTCGGCTCTTACCATCCGCATTCTGTCGTTCGCGCTTTTCGATCGCATCCGCCAGCCCTTCGAGTGCGCGCAAAGTCGCATCCATCGAAGCGGTGACGGTGGTTGGGAAATAACTCGTGACCCCATGCCGCGCGAGCAGGCGTTCGATCGCCGGCAGCGCCTCGGCGGTATCATCCATGACGTCATATCCGGCGCTGCCGTGAATGTGAAGATCAAAGTAACCCGGCGCCATCACGCGATCGCCGAAGTCGGACACAGAAACTCGGGCGGGAATCTGCCGGCTGCTCCGAGGGGAAATTTCGAGGACGCGTCCCTGCTCGACGAGCACGAGAGGATGCTCGACGACGTCAGTCGGAGTCAACAGCCTTTCAGCAGTAAAAGCCAGCATAGAAACGTTTTAATAGCGGTAAGAAACGACTGTGACCAAGATTGTAGCAGCCTTTGCGCGCCCGTCGGCAGACACGATCCGATGCCTCGTCGGCGAACAATACTTTTCACGACAGGCAAATATCCCAATGAAACGCTACAGCATGGCACGGTGCAGCATGGTAGCCTCAGAAACTCGACACTCCCCGAAATCGGTGCCTGCAATAGCAGCACAGAAAATAGCGTCGGATCGAGACAGCACCATGCAGCCCGCGCGAACAAATCACCAGACCGCAGAATGCTATACTGTCTGAGTTCGAGTCGCCACGTCGTTCCTTGGCGGCCGTCATCCAGTCGTCAGTCGGGGAGTGGCTCAGCCTGGTAGAGCACCTGGTTCGGGACACTACGGAACCAAAGGATCTCGAATCCAAACCATTGATTCGGCGTTGCTTCAGCACAGAGATCCCGATGGAAACCTACTGAGGCTAGTCCCATCACTTAGTCCCAATTCTCTGGTACACCCTCTGTGACTGCGAAGACGGTGTTTGGATACTCTTCAGGGAGGCCATTCTGCGGGGCTTTGCCCGCCGGAGGGGTTCAGCTCGGCTCGATCGTTTCAGAGGTGCGGGCAGCCCTTGTCCAGCCCGAGAACCGAGTCGCTCGTGGCGGCCCGCGTTCCAATGGGCGGAGCGGACTATGCGGAAGATCAATAATGTGTTCTCGGGGCTGAGGGTGGCAGCATCCGGCCATTGCGACACGGAGTAACGAACATGACTGCGGACGATTTTCGTCAATCCCTGACGGCGGCAAACCGCCGGCGGAACTCACGCTCGCTCTCGCCGGCCTATGGTGGGATGCCAAAGGTGATTGGACTAGGGCCCACGAATCTGCTCAGCAGGACGAAGGCCCCGGAGGTTCGTGTGTTCACGCCTACCTGCACCGCAAGGAAGGCGACCAGGGCAACGCAGGCTATTGGTACGGTCGTGCCGGCAAGCCTGTTTGCCGAGAACCACTCGACACCGAGTGGCTCGCCATTGTGAGAGATCTGCTGGGATAGCAGCGAGCTAACTATTCTTGTGATCGCTGGGGCCGTGTCGGCCATTTGAAGATTGCCGCTTCGGTATCAGCACACACTCGGCGCGCAACGCGCTCGAAACTTGGGCGGAACAACCGATTTCTGACAGACCGACAGTCAGCCATAGAAGTGTCAAGAGTTATGCAGGTGAGGTGTTCAGCAGAAGGGCTTGGGGGTGCCGTTTCTCGCTCGGCCTATCTGGATAGATAAGCAAGAACGCCCCCTGGGAAGTCCCTCCGTATAGATTCCTCAAACCTTACAGATAGAGTCCATCTTCTTGCGAAACGCTGCCCTTGCTTGTTTGGACTCAGGATTTTGGAGAACGGAAACGTATTCGCCAATGACCCGTTCCAATTTCGCATGAAACGCTTTCGCATTGACGATCAAGCCCTCCCGGTCTTCAGTGAGCTTAATTAGCGGCAGGGTTTCGCTACGTTTCACAAGAGACGACTTGGCTTCCGATTGATGAAGCAGGCCGCACCGTATGACCTTATAGAACATGATCGCGCGTTCGGTGTTGAAGTCTTGAGAAAATGAGGTCCCGGTCAGAAACGTCGCAAAGTACTCCTGGCTTTGCCCGCGCGGAGTTTTCGACACGCCGCGGCGGAACTGCTCCAGTGTTTCAATGAGGGCGCAGTCGAGCGTGAGAACCGCAAAACCGCTGGTCCTGTGACGAAGCAACCGTTGGATATGCAGAAGATATCGGGTGGTGAGCCGATCCATGAAGATCTCAACCCCTTTTTGCCAGTCGTCCTCCCTGTTAAAGGTGAGAGCGTTCCAGTGCTCGGCCTTATAGTTCCTTGAGATCCGCATAACGTGCCTAATCACTGCGCGGCGGCAGACGCTTTCTGTGGCCGAAACTTCTCGACGTACTGTACTCGGGATTCGGCGAGAGCTTTGGAGATTATCTCTCTTCCTACTGCCCAGAATTGATCGGGAGTCGTGATTCCTAGCGAAATGAAATTGAGATATTCCCCCCTGGTCAACGTCATAGGAAGTTCGAGAAGGCCCAACGCATGCGCCGGGAAGCCGACTTCGAGCTGCACTAAGAGTGCCGCAAGTTCGGATTGAGGATACTTGTCCAACAAGAGAATGGCGATGATATCGGATGCCGACTGCAGGTGAAATCGCGTCGTGTCGGCAAAGCGACGAATATCACCGTACTCTATCCGGCCGAAATACGCATTCGTCGAAAACTCGGCCTCGATCTGGTCCAATCTCTTCCCCGATATCCAATCGAACAGTACCGATGCCCGTTTGCACCGCCCATAGAATTCAAGAATGTCGCGGGCCCGGTTCTGGAGAGCGCGGGTGATTTCGTGGCCGAAGCGGAGTGATGCCTGATTGACTCGGACATTTTCTTTCGTTCCTTTGACCAGCGGCGTGTAGCCCATCTCTTCCGCGGGCAGGCCCTGCATCAGGGCCATCAAGTTCGTTGCAGTGAGTAAGTGTGGCGGCACGTTCTTGATGATCTCGATGAGACGCATCGCCGAATCGAACGAAAGCGACGAGCGGCCACACGCTCTGCCGAGAAGGCTCAGGCGGACAGCTGATCCCTCGACCTCGATCAAGCCCAACGAAATCATTCTGCCTACGAGGTGGTCAACGTGCGCTCGCATCCGATCGCGCCATCCGGGGTCTCTCATGGTTTCCACGAACCCCGCGTAGGTATTGAGGAGAAGGGTGGATACGCTGTCGCGCTCAAGCTTTTCGACCTGAACGAGGAGACGCACGAGCCAGGTTTCGATCTGGCCCGGATCGAATGACGAGTGAAGCCGTTCCAGCTGTCCTCTCACGTATTTTCTGAAGAGGAGTTGCCGTTCGTGGGGCGTCTCGGCGTAGATCATGGACTTGCCCTTCTCGTTAAAACCTAAGCGTCCCGCCCGACCCGCCATATTCTTGTATTCCGCGACCGTGAAGGGCCGACCGTCTTCGCCAACGAATTCGTTTTCCGCAAGTACCACGGTCGACGCCGGAGTATTGATCCCGGCGGCAACGGTGGTGGTCGCGACAAGCACCCTCAGAGGATTCTTGGGGTCTCTGAATGCTTGTTCGACGACGATGCGTTCCTCTCTTGTCAGGTTGGAATTGTGGAATGCGGTACCGCCGCGCAGGCAGCGCCGTAATGCCGCCGATGCGCTTGAGAGATCGCTTTCCGGCAGCTGACGCAATGCGTCGGTCGCTGGTGGAAGCCCGAGGTCCTCGGCCAAGTAATTCGCGGCTCCTTGTGCGAAACCCCGCTGGTTGCGGAAGACGATCACCTTTTCGCCCACGGAAACTAGCTTCTTGACGAGCGGGACGAAGAGGTCCTGCCCGCTCGGTTTTTCCCGTCGCTGTTGCACCTCATACGGCCGGAGAATCTGCTCAGTACCTTCTGTGCCGGTCTCGTCCAAGAACTGGAATGTTCCGTTGCGGTCGATGACGCCTTCGAGCAACGGTACGGGCCGCTCGGTACTGAAGAGGAGATCACAGCCCAACCATCGGTTGAAATTGTTCGCATCGCCGATCACTGCCGACAACGCGATGATCTGCGGACTGATTCCTTTCTCCCGAGCGGCAAGGATGAAGGTGAGTAACAGCTCCACGCTGATGCCCCGGCTGGGATCGGTGATGAATTGCGCTTCATCGAGGACGACGAGGCCGATCTGGTTGAGCGAAAAGGGAGTCCCTACGACCAGCTGCAGGAACATCTCGTAGGTCAGCAGTGCCAGATCGTATTTGCCTTTGTAGAACGCCCCTACCTGGTCGCTGTAATCGCCTGAGCAACGGATGACGCGAAAACCCAGTTGAGTTTTATACAGCTCCGTAAATTGGTCGTACTTCTCGTTGACGAGAGCCTTGTAGGGAAGGAGGAACACGGCCTTCTTTCCTTCAGCCATCGCTTTTGCCGCGGAAAGTTCGCCCACAAACGTCTTGCCCGCGCTCGTGGGGGCGATGACGAGGAGCGAGTTTCCGTCGACGACACCCTTGTCATTGATCGCGGCGAGTTGCAGGGGATTGAGGCCGCCGGCATAGCGCTCCTTCCAGGCAGCTACCGTGGCGGGCGGAAATCCGAGCTGCAACAAATCGTTGATCGCGGGGGATACTTTGACGTGTTTGAGTTCGGGGAACGCGGCAAAGAAGTTCTTGCCGGGAGTCAGCTTCGGGATAGCAAGTCCGCCCTTGACCGTGCCGAGGATGACAGGGTTTTGTGTGATTCCTTGCCGTGCGGCCTCGGCTCTCACGCGGCTCATGACCTCCGATGACGATGACAGAATGTCAACCGGGCCCGTCGCATCGAGGAGAACGTCAAGCAGCGCCTTCGTAAGTATTCCGTGACGAGCTTGCGGCATCTCGTACGCCAATTCGTTGATGCCCGATGCCGCAAGCAATATCCTGCCTTCCCCAATGAGTGTCTCCAGCGGTGCGGCGGTGTCACGCGGTACGGGACTGTCCTCCAACACTTTCGCCGGCGCTCCTCCGCTGAAACAACAATCAAGAATGCAGAACACCGCACGAGCCTTGGTGGATCGGAAGAACGCCGCGAGCTCGTCCATCCCTATCGTCGTGCGAGCCAGGTTTGACAATTCCGTGTCCGATGCAGCGAGTTTGTGGTCATGCGAACCATGGCCAGAAAAGAAAAAGACCACAACGTCGTCCGCGGTCGCTTTGCCGAGTGTTTCCCGCAGCGCGACCCGGATATTCGCCAGGGTGGCGTCATGGTCCAGTAGAAGTTGCGGATTGCTTTCCGGAAATGTGTCTGCGAAGAGCGCGTGCAAGGCGATCGCGTCCCGCGTGGACCCGATCAAATCTCGGACATTCGGATCGGTGTGCTTTCCGACTCCGACAAACGTGGACAGGAATGCCATAGGTCTATTGAGATCGATGCTTTCTCTTGTAAAACTCTTCCTTCCTCAGCGCGTCCTCGCGCCTAGTGCACTCGATTTTCTCTTTGCTCCACTTCGGCGCCCACTTCACGACATTGTTGATGATCCAGTAGTGCGATTGACAGGGGAAACTCCAGTTCCCTATTGAAGGGTAGAGGGAGATCGTCTCGCCGTCGAATGTTAATTTCCAGTCAGTCGGACTGATTGGCGTCACGACCTTGCTCCCGCATCCGCAGCAGCAGTTGTGGACCGCCGTCGCATACGGTATCGACACGTATACCACGCCGTCTTCTCTGACGCTCGGGATGAACTCGACGAACTCGTGGCGGAGTTTGCGTGAGCGTTTCATGGGGTGTCTCCGCTCGTGAGTTGATTGAACGCGATGGTGTAGGTTGTCAGTTGTTCGTGTTCATCATCAAGATAGAAGCCACGTAACTTCTTCCATTTTATGACGGCAAGACACGCGTTGAGGGCGTTCAAGTCGGCTATCTGGATGTTCTTGTCGTATTCGTCCTTCGCCTCGCCGCCGGACACCGGGATGTTTTCACGCGAAGTGCCACGCCGTTCGGGGAGGCTCGTCGTCACTCGCAGCTGCCCCCTGAGGGAATCGCCATGCCGCTGAATTCCCATCCCCACGTCAACGAAGGGAAGGCCGAATCCTTCGAGTTTGTCGATGATGATCTTCTTGTCCAGCCCGCGGTCGATGCAGACGAACACGAACGTCATAGCCCGCAGCGCATCGACATTGGAAGCATCAATATCCTCTTCATGCGCCTCGATGCCGCGCTTCATCTTGGCGTAGCGGCTCTCCAGGTACGCGGCCTTCCGCGGTTGTTCCCGCAGTTCCTCGACCGACGGAGCGCCAGGCGCCCTGAACGCGTTGTGCGTCAGGAATTTGTCGGCATCAAAGAGATGGATCTCCTTCACTGGCGTCTTGGCCACTAGGTCGAGCACGTACGATCCCGTGCCGCCCAGGCCGATGATGGCGACTTTTTCGTCGGCCAATTTGCTGGAAATGGCATTGATCTCTGCGCGCGCGGAGGCCGTATCGAGATAGTTGAAGGGATAATCCTCGTCCTCCGGTTCAACGACTTGGGCGGTCAAGGCGGTGGCCAATTGGTCGATCGCGGCCACCTCTCGCGCGATCAGCGAGACGTAGGTTTGGACTTTCTCGAAGTAGTCCACGTAGTGCCCGCGGGAGGGCTTCCGCGAGAAGCCGTGGTGAGCGACGAGGCCCTTAGCGATCTCCGTCGCAATGCTCTGGTGCTTGATCTCGTCCATCGGCGTGCCGTCGGCATGGCACGGCATGTCGCCGCAGAACATCGCGGTGTGGTCCGTCGGCGCGGCCGTGCGGTCACCCGCGAGATCCAAGGCCATGACGAGAATCCCGCGACAGACTTGTTTCGCCGAACTCACGTAGGGGATATCCCGCACCAGAAGATACCCCCCACGGATTTCGATGTTGTAGCCCTCGTCCCGCAGCCGCAGCAGATCAGGGCTACGACTTAGTTGTAGGAGTGACATCGAAGCTCGTGCCGTCCTTGATCTCGACCGTGCCACCCACGTGCAGCTGCCCGTGGTGCGGCACGCACTTCGCGTGTTTGAACGTGATGCTGTAGTCCTTGTCCGGGATCGGTCGCGGCGGCGGAAACGCCAGGTCGAGAACCTCGACGAACGTCAATACGTCTTTCGATACGGTCTTCTGTTCGCCGTTTACAACGATCGTATAGTGCTTGTGTTCTTTGTGGTTTTCCATGGAATCCTTCACTTTGTCGATACCTGCCGAGCCTTCATCCTCCTCCTGGTCGTCTTAATGGCACAGGCAAGAAATTCTCGTACACGAGAATTATCGGATGCCGGAACCATTGTCGTCAAGGGGAATTTCTCGTCCGTGAGAAGGCGCGGCTGGTGTAAGCTTTGGGGCAGAGGCGAAAGACATGCCAGACCCTATCGATGTAGAACGCTTCGGTCAGCGTCTGCGGCGCGTCCGCGCGGAACGCGGCGTCACACTGGAAAAGGCGGCCAAGGCAGGCGGAGTGAGCGTCGCCACCTTTTCGAGGATCGAACGCGGCGGATCAAAGGATATCGACGCAGGCACCTTGGTTTGTCTGTGCAAGTGGATGGGGGCGAAGCCCGAGGATTTCAGGCTTGACGCGGGACCCCCAAAACCCCCAGGGAAGCGAGCCCCAGCTTCGACCCCGGAGGCCGTCGAACTGTACCTGCGCGCTGACAAGAACTTGGATCAGCGAACGTCAACGCTTTTGTCAGAGATGTTCAAGGCTGCCTACCAGAAGCTGGCCAAAGAAGGTACGGCAGGAACAAAGTGAACGATGACTTTCTTGCCGTTCAGCACGCAGGCACGACCATGGGAATCGGTTGCGACCGCTCTTCGTCGCCTTGCGGGAATCCGCGACGGCGAGCTCCTCGATCCCGAGGATCTTGCGGCCAAGGTCGGGTTGCGCCTCATCGACGCTGACTTCGCGCTGGAAGGGTTTTCCGAGGCTGATAGACGGCATCTCCTCGTGACGGCATGCGACCAGTGGTCCGGTGGCGTCCTTCCGACACCTCTTCCTGACGGGAAGTGCGTTTGCATCCTCAACCCGAAACACCACCGCAGGCGCAATCGGATAACACTCATGGAGGAGATCGTCCACAAGTACCGGAACCACGTGCCGACGGGTTTGCACGAAGTCATGCCGGGTCTTCGCACGCGTACGTACGATCACGCCCAGGAGGCGGAAGCGTACGGCGTCGGTGCCGCGGCACTGTTGCCGTGGAGCACGTTTTACCACGACCTCGATGCAGGAACTCCTGTTCCTGACATCGCTGAAGCGTACGACGTTTCGACGCAATTGGTTGAGTATCGAATCAAGATTACGGGAGCCACGAAACTGTACCGAAATCGATGCCGTGCGTCGTAGGCGGTTTAGGAGGTCGTTCCATGCAGTACTTCGCCTATGGGTCGAACATGTGCACTGGGCGATTGCGGGTGTCGCGTCCCATCGTCCAAGTTCGTCTGTGTCGCGAAGCTTACGGGGCAGCGCTGCACGAGAGTGAGCAACATCGGTGCAAAGTTCAAGAGCCGACTAACGCCTGCACAAAACATGTTCCGGCACACTGGTGGCACAGCGAAGGTGTTGAGATGAGCGGGCTGGCAAGCCCCACGACTGTTGGAATGTCAGTCGCGAACACCGAGCTAGTCCCGAACTCAGTAGAGTCAGCAGCTAACTCATTGGTCTGGTATCGCTTACGAATCTCGGGTGCAGACTCAGTTGCACCCATGCACCCAGTGGACTCTCTGCCGTCAGCTGTTGACGGGAGTCCTAGTGGCGCGTCACCTGAATGCGGTCGGACTGATCTCTTTGATTTCAACCCAAGCCCAGAACGAGTCCACGGTCGACTCCTTCTCCCCTTCAATCGTCGGCTGGAGATGTTACGCCGTCCAGACTAGCGAGTTCCCAGCTTGACACTTCGGTACGCGTTGGTTCGGTCTCATCCCGATCACGCTGATCTTGTCGCGCCATTCTCGGTTGATCCAACTGTGCAGATCGCTTTCCCAGACCAACGGGAAACGGCACGCAGTTCTCCACGCGTCCTCATATGGAATCGGCCGATGCCGATGGACGGTCAGTTGCTTTTCAACTAATTCATGGGCCAGTCGCAGATATCGATTCCGCAAACAGAGCAAATGATTGTCGTATCCGGCGCCAAAGTCTAGCACCGAGAACATTTCTGTTTGTTGGGTTGATTCGATTCGCTGCCGCTGTTGTGCGTCGGCCCTAGCCAGCGCCATGAATTCACTAGCATTGCGCTCAGCTTGCTTGAATACCTCAACGCCTTTTGGGTGCCGAGTACCATAAATTAGATGGTAGTACGTTTGATCTCGCTGCGGGTTCAGCACGAGTGTGGCGCAAACATAGTCAAAATTGCCCGCCCTTGCCACCTGGTCGGCATAGGCAAAAGCGGCTGCATCATCCCGCTCCTGACCGCTAAGGCCGCGCATCTTCTCTAAAGCATGAGCACCGACTAGAGCCCCGAAATCTTTACCTTCATCCTCCAGAAAACGGCGGATATGCGACGTCATGAAATTGATCAAGACTTCACCGGGTGCGCGCTGCAGCAACGGCGTCAACTGACGAATCTTGAGCGGAGACCAACCTTTGGGATCGATGAAAAAGAACGGAAACGAACCTGCGTGTTGGTCTACAAATCTCAGAATCTTAGGAATAAGCTCGACGAAATCACCGAGAAGCGGCTGGACCTGAATGTCTGCAACGGTCTTGCAGAACCCTTCCAATTCAGCGTATGCGCCCGGATCCCTCTCTATGAAGAGACAGCGGAAGTTGACCGCGTGCCCCTCGGACGCCAATGTGTCTCGCGCTTGGCGGAGTTGGCGGACTGCAATGCCAAAGGAGCTATCGGACTGATCATCGGTATTCGTGTTCCAGGGACCCGAGCAGCAGTCAACGAACGTCACGTCCTTCACCCAGGTGCGTCCGACGATAAGTGGCAGCGGCGTGAGGTAACGCTCAAGAATGCGATGCTTGACAGCAGTCTGTTCCCGCCCAAAGTAGGCGGGATCTACGATACTCATACGAATCGAAGGCTTGCCTCTTCAGCTTCTCTGACGTGCTGCAATCGTACCTCGTTTTCAGGAGCTTGGATACTGGAGAAATCGGGGAATTCGTCGTATGTTCGCCCCGCCAAACGTCGCCCCGAGCGGCTTTTCTGGACCCCGCCCCACTGTTTGAAGAAAAAGGGGACACGGGCGCGATGACATTGGTCCCGAATCGAGAGAGCCCATTCCTTTTGCATCGGACGTGCACCAGGACCGCTTTCCCCGCCTACGATTACCCACGACACGTCGGAAAGTGGAACTTCGCCAAGGTCCTCAAGCAGGGGTTCGATAGACAGGAAGCGGACTCGGGCGGCAGCCGAGCGCAGATGTGCGACACGTGGCAGGCCGTGTTTACGGTTCTCAACGCTGACTCCCCACCAGATATGAGTAAGCTTCGCCGCATTGCGTAGGCGATTGTTGAGCAGCTCCATCATGCGTCGGGAGCGCTTCGTGAGTACCTGAAACGTGTGCCAGTTTGCACGCGCCATGACCGTGGCTACTTCGGCAATGTAGTCGTCAGGCACCTGCTCATGAAACAGGTCGCTCATAGAGTTGACGAAGATCATGCGCGGGTGCCGCCAGTACAGCGGTTCCATCAGCTTTTCCGGAACTAACCGGAGATCAAACCCACGCTCATAGGCATGGCCGACAACTCCCCGGAATCGCTCTGCGAATCGCTCTGCATAACAGAACTTGCAGCCCGGGCTGATCTTCGTGCAGCCACGGACCGGATTCCACGTCGCGTCAGTCCATTCGATTTTGGATTGGTCACTCATGAGACGGTTCAACGGAGAATCGAGCATCTACACTGCACCGCAATTGATCCGCCATGTCAAGCTGCGGGCATCCGGTTTGTCATTACGGAGCAACGGCGCTCCACGTGGAAGGGACTTCCGACGACGGCACCAGCGAAAGGCTCTTCGACTACGTCACTTTGTCTCACCTGAGACAAGGTCTCTAAGCTCATGTCGAGGCCAGGTGTCACGCATCAGTCCTCCCAACCTCGATGGTGTCACCTTCAGAGTAGAATTGTTGCGGGTTCGGCAGATTACCGCCTCTCGTTCGCCAATTCAGAAATGAAACATCAACTGGAGAGAAATACAGTTATTGATCAACTGTACTACCTCTATGATCAGGGCTCTCTGCGAACGCCGCCCGCGTGGCCGCCCGACGTGTTCGCGCTCGCTGGCTCCCTCCTCCTGAAATCGGGGGCTTACCGACAGACGATGCTAGCTTGGCCACCTTCAGCTTCGTGGGAAGCGAAAGTCGGAAGGATCGCCAAAAAGTGGCGTGGGCGATGGAATAAGGGCAGAGCTGCTCCTGAAGAGGTTCGGTCGCTTTGGCAACGCGTTCTGGCGCTGGGAGGTACTGCGCTAGGAAGCATCTCGGACAATCGTGATCTATGCGTAACGCTGGTCGAGCTGTGTGCAATTGCAGACGAGACTTCCTTTTCCCTCGGCATACCCCCTTCGAGTGGCGATGAATTCGACAAGTATTACATCCATGCGACGGAGTTGCTGACCAACGCTGAACACGGTGCGACACTCTGCGAAAACATTCATCCGTCGAAGGCGCGAGTACTCCCCAAGATGCACACTCCACAAAGCGGCTTGACGTTTAGGTCATTTTCACTCCATCTCGCCCTCTACCTGAGTAACGAGATGCGCCCGGAATGGGTCACAGTACCAAGCAATCCAGACAAGCACAAACTCAACCTGCTACTAATTCCTTGGCCTTACCTTGTAGAGAAAAACTGGTTTCGTAAGGTGTCGGGTGAAATAAAGATGCCGCCCGACTACGGCTTTTTTGAATATCTGCCGGATGACAGTAGCATCGGAATCGATTTGAAGACCGCCTCTTTGCTTGACAGCGCACGAAGAAAATATAGTCGCATCGACGGAGTTGTGTTCCCGGAATTAGCGCTAACCCAGCGGCAGTACCTGCAAGTGCGCAAGGTCGTTTTGTCGAGATCTGCATTTCTGATGGCAGGAGTTGCCGCCGCCGGAAAATCCAGCCACGGCGGTAAGAGCAACTGTGTCCATTTTGATCTTCCGCTTCCGAACGAATTTCACAGCGTGCACATACGCCAAGCGAAGCATCATCGTTGGCGTTTGGACCGATCCCAAGTGGCACGATACGGCCTTGAGGGCAGACTTGGGGCAAGAAAGTTCTTGTGGGAACACATCGAGATCGAGGATAGATGTATATATTTTGTTGCTCTTCGCCCCTGGCTGTCGGTTTCGGTTCTGATTTGTGAGGACTTGGCGCGACCTGACCCGGTCGGTGATGTGGTTAGAGCGGTAGGACCCAATCTGGTGGTCTCATTGCTTCTAGACGGGCCCCAGCTTTCTTCCAGATGGTCCGCTCGGTACGCGGCCGCTCTGGCTGATGATCCAGGATGTTCGGTTCTGACGCTCACCAGCATCGGAATGGCCAACCTAAGCTGCCCGTTGGGAAAGAAGGATCCCGGTTATCGATTTGTGGCTCTGTGGAGAAACGGTGGAGGTGGTCAAGCAGAGGCAATCCAGCTCCCCGAATCGCGGGAGGGTATAGTTTTGCAGGTAAATGTGAAGGAGCAGAAGGAGTATACCGCGGATGGTCGAAATGATTATGGGGCAACGGGTTACCCCATCCTAGAGGGGTACGGCTTCGTATAGGGCTGTCCTTGCACTTTTCGCTGAGAGTTCGTTATCTTGACTGGTTCCTCCGCAAGGGTCTAGAGTCACTATATGAAGTCTATATCTCCACGGGATGCCTCTCTGCTTGCTCTCCTCGCTGAACAGCCAAAGTCGAGGTCGGGCATGCGGGTGAGGATCATGAAAAAGCTTCGTGGAGAGGCCCATGCTATAGCGGTTGCAATGCGAAGTGATGACCGCACCGTGTCGAAAGGGGCCGCCGGGACTGCCCGTGGTGTCAACAGATGGGCCAAGACCAACAAAACCTCTTCTAGGATCCGGGCCGCTCGTCGAAGAGCAAGAAGCTAATTCGTAGCATTTATCACCTTGGGGCTCCTGAGTCCCAGCCTCACTCCACAAAACGGACTTCCTGCTGAGGGACCTCAAGGCAGTTGAGGATTCCTACGGAACGGACATCCTTATTCTTAAGATGTCGTGCAGATACATTGAACGGCTGTTGGAGAATGGTAGGGTTGAACGGTTGAACGCTACCTCAGCAAGCACCACCCTGACATTCTGAACGCGCTCTGCGGCTTGCTTTCCGAAGTCGCGCCGGAAAAAGCGAAAGCGCTCGCGAGTTGAGGCAGAGACGACGCCGTTCCATATGCCTTTCTGGAAGCCCTTCTGCTGACATCTGTATCCGGAGGGTTCATGGGCGGCTCGGGCGTTTCAGAGGTGCAGGCAGCCTTTTGCACCACCCCAGCGACCTGCTCCAAAGTGAGGGCGTGCCCGTTGTTCTATAATCCTCTGTTCCCCCCCCGTTGAAACACAGTTGAGAGAAGGCGACACGGTCCGCAGAATTCGCGAATTGGTTGCAGTGCGACCTTTGGATGCTGACACGCAGCGGAGGATAATCGAGATCGCGAAGTTGGTTTGAGCCGCTTATATGCCCACATTGGATTTAGATTCGCTTGGACTTCTCGACCAGGAAGATCTCATAAAGCTCGTAACGAACATGGCCACGGGCGGCATCTTTCTGAATTTTTACGGGAAGCGTTCCGCAATGGAGATTGCAAAGCGTGTTCGGCCGCGCGTCACGCGGAGGATCTCGGACTTGCACGTCGGCACACCGGAAGAACAAAGCCGAAACATGGTTATTGAGGGCGAGAATCTGCAGGCAATGGTGACACTGTACAAATTCAAGAACCAGATCGACCTGATTCTTGCGGATCCGCCATACAACACCGGCAACGATTTTCGATACAACGACCGTTGGGATGATGACCCGAACGATCCGGACTTGGGACCTTTAGTGTCCTTAGAAGACGGTTCCCGCCACACGAAGTGGATGCGGTTCATGTGGCCACGCTTATACATGATGAAGTCTATGCTGAAGCCTTCGGGGGTGCTGGCAATCTGCATCGACCAACGCGAATTGTTCCGGCTTGGCGCAATGCTTGATGAGATCTTCGATGAGAGTAATCGGATTGCCATCATCAATTGGCAAAAGACGTATTCGCCTAAGAACAATGCCGGTGGCAAGACTCAGGTTTCGACCGCTACCGAATACGTGCTGGTGTACACGAAGAGCATTGACCTAGCTAAGACCGCTCTCCTTGATCGCACGGAACGTATGAATGCTCGATATGGCTCGTGGGACGGTGATCCGGAACCGTGGAAATCGGCGGATCTCTCGGGACCGGGCGCAGAAACCCATTATGGACAGGTTTATGCCGTGCAGTCGCCATTCACGGGCAAACCTGTTTATCCCCCTGAGGGTCGTTGCTGGGCCGCGGAGCGCAAGCGAGTTAAGGCGATGTTAGAAGAGTGGGGATCAGAATACGTTTCTATTGATTGTTGAATAATATAGTGACATTTCTAGCTGGGTATGCTATCGTCGGCCCATGGGAAATCCGGCGGGAGTGCGGCGAGATTTTCAGGCACTGGAGCAGCGACGCTTGCGGGCGGCGCGGTT